>JAESGB010000022.1_pt1 | contig 298297 bp, 261 predicted proteins | sample 9266211 | NCBI WGS metagenome assembly JAESGB01 (sample SAMN14514844, study PRJNA621659) | algae metagenome | isolation source: Goleter apudmare HA4340-LM2 and co-occurring heterotrophs from cave wall... | place: USA: Maniniholo cave, Kauai, Hawaii | collected 2009-07-28 | reverse complement strand
ACTTTAATCATTTCGTTTTTTACGTTGAGTTACCCACGCTCTGGACGTATTTTGATGACGTATCAATTAAATTATCCTAAATCTAGCTAATCCAAGTGTTTTTTCCTCACTTGTGAGAAATGCGGGGAGAGACCTGCCTGCACAGGTTGCCCAACGCGCTATTCTCTAATCAACTTTGTGTTAATCTTTATCAGTTGGTTTAGTCTTGGCTGTATTTTCCATAAAAAACTAGCAGATGATGCTTAAACAAACGCAGCACAGCTACTGTCTCATGACAAGTCACTCTGTATTTACATTCAATAAACTAAGTAAGTCTGCTGTTCAATCTACGCATTTTGACTCAATTACATGGATGCTTCCGAGTTATTAGAAACAATTACACACCTCATTCACCAAGCTGAAAGAGGGGAAATTGATCCTTGGGATGTCCAGGTAATTGAGGTGATTGACCATTACCTAGAATTGATGGCACCGCAGACAACAGCAAGAGGCTATGAAGCCGATTTGTCTCAATCTGGACAGGCTTTTTTATCGGCATCAATGCTTGTATTATTCAAAGCAAACACCTTGATGCAACTACAATCAGCAGTTGATGAGCAGCAAATTACATTAGATGATGCACTATTAGAAAGCGAAGAAGGGATCTTACATCAAGGTCAGCGCTTACAATTAGAGCGTCACCTGCGCCGTCGTCCTGCGGCAATGCCACCGCCTAAACGCCGTGTGACTCTGCAAGAGTTAATTGAGCAATTGCAGATCATGGCTAACCAGCTAAAACTAGTACATAAAGAGAGCAAACCTGCCCGTCCTCGGCGTCAGCCTAGTGTGCAAACTATGCGAGCAGCACTAGAATTGGCTCACCAGGAAAATCTGACAGAAGTGGCTGGGGAACTAGAGCAGGTGCTGCAACTTTCGGCAACAGAAGCCCATTTGGATCAGAATTGGGTAAATTTGGAACAACTTGTGGAATTGTGGACTCAAAGCAAACATCCACAACAAAAACAATCAGCTCATGAATCAGAACATAGTCATGTAGTTAGTGTTTTCTGGGCACTGCTGTTGCTGTCGGCTCAGTCCAAGGTAGAGCTATTTCAAGAAGAGTTTTACCACGAAATTAAAATTCGCCTGCTGACAGAGCCAGTTCACACCTATAAACCCTTGGAGCAGACGATGAACTAATAGGGCATGGAATAAATCAATTCAAAATTCGTCTTGAAAAGTTGAGCCATTCCGTTGCGGAGAGAAGTTGCCAGAGAGATGTTCTTGCCGGCAACTTCTCTCCGCACGCAACTTTCCGCAAAATTCAAAATTAAAGAAATTCTGGGGAATAGTGGAGATGGGGGAGAACAAATCGCTCTTGAGAGCCAGTTCAATCAACGGAGGGAACCTCCCCACGTAACTGGCTCCCTTTGACACTTGACACACAAAGCACAGTAAATTGTCAAAATAACCAATGCCTTGTTATTTTCAACTATTCTGAAGTTGGCAAAAATCAGTAAATCTACCAGATCAGTGCTATTGGGGATGACTGAAAATAAAAATAAACCGATGATTAAATATAATTTGATGAAAGTAAACTGGCTTGTGGTTAAGGGATAAACTTTTATGAAAGCGATGATTCTTGCGGCGGGCAAAGGTACTCGCGTACGTCCGATTACTTACACAATTCCCAAACCAATGATTCCTATCCTGCAAAAGCCAGTGATGGAATTTTTACTAGAACTGTTACGCCAACATGGGTTTGACCAAATTATGGTCAATGTTAGCCATTTGGCTGAGGAAATTGAAAACTATTTCCGTGACGGTCAACGGTTTGGCGTACAGATTGCTTACTCTTTTGAAGGTAAAATCGACGACAACGGTAAACTCGTGGGAGAAGCCATCGGTTCTGCTGGTGGGATGCGGCGCATCCAAGACTTCTCTCCATTTTTTGACGATACCTTCGTAGTTTTGTGCGGTGATGCTTTAATTGACCTAGATTTGACGGCAGCCGTAAAGTGGCATAAATCGAAGGGGTCAATTGCTACGATCATTTCTAAATCTGTGCCGTTAGAAGAAGTTTCTAGTTACGGTGTCGTCGTCACTGATGAACAGGGACGGATTAAAGCTTTCCAAGAAAAACCTTCAGTAGAAGAAGCCCTCAGCACCAACATCAACACAGGTATTTACATTTTTGAGCCAGAAGTTTTTAAATACATACCTTCTGAAGTTGAATATGACATCGGTAGCCAGCTATTTCCCAAATTGGTGGAAGTTGGTGCGCCCTTCTTTGCAATTCCGATGGATTTTGAGTGGGTAGACATTGGTAAAGTACCAGACTACTGGCGGGCAATTCGCGGTGTACTGTCAGGTGAAATCAAAAATGTGCAAATTCCTGGTCATGAAGTTGCTCCTGGGATTTACACTGGCTTAAATGTAGCTGTGAATTGGGACAAAGTGGATATCACAGGCCCGGTTTACATCGGTGGTATGACCAGAATCGAAGATGGGGCGAAAATTGTCGGACCAGCGATGATTGGCCCGAATTGCTGGATATGTAGTGGTGCCACAGTAGATAACAGCGTAATTTTTGAATGGTCGCGTTTAGGCCCGGGAGTTCGTCTAGTTGATAAGCTGGTATTCGGTCGTTATTGCGTAGATAAGACCGGGTCTGCGATTGATGTGCAAGCGGCGGCTTTAGACTGGTTGATTACTGATGCTCGTCAAGCACCACCAGAGCATACCCCAGTGGAGCGACAAGCGATCGCAGAATTGTTGGGGACTAACGGCGGTTAGGGCACATGTAGAGATGTAGCAGTGCTACGTCTCTACAATACCCGCGCCCGTTTTTAACTATTCAAATACGTGTATCTCCGGAAACTCTGCTCGTAGGTTTGCAGTAGGCGCTGAGATTCTGCTAGGGTGATGCGCTTTTCTTCTAAAGCTTGTTCGCAACGTTGGCGAATTTTTTCCACCATATCCTCAGAGTCATACTGCACATAGCTGACCACTTCACTCATAGTGTCGCCTTTGACAACATGTTCAATCTGGTAGCCCTTGGGGGTCAATTGGATGTGAACCGCGTTGGTGTCACCAAACAGGTTATGTAAATTGCCCATAATTTCTTGGTAAGCTCCACTCAGAAACATGCCTAAATAGTAGGGTTCCCCTGGCTTGAAGGTGTGCAGTTCTAGGACAGACTTGACATCGCGTAAATCAATAAATCGATCGATTTTGCCATCACTGTCGCAGGTGAGATCTGCCAAAATTCCTCGCCGCGTGGGTTCTTCATCTAGGCGGTGTATGGGCATAATTGGAAATAGTTGGTCGATCGCCCAACAATCTGGTGCCGATTGAAACACGGAAAGATTGGCATAGTAGATGGAAGCCATGATTTGCTCTAGGTCTTCCAGTTCATCGGGTACGTATTCTTGCTGTCTCGTAATGTTCAGAATTTTTTGACAACAAGCCCAGTAGAGCCGTTCGGCTTTGGCACGTTCTCTCAATCGCAAAATGCCCAAGTTAAAGCGGCTGATTGCCTCTTCTTTAAATTGGGCGGCGTCGTGGTAGAACTCTTGATAGTTTTCTTGATTAATCGATTGGTAGGTTTCCCACAGGTACTTAATGATTGGGGATTCGCCTTCCTGGGGTGGCTCTGGGGTATCAAGGGGTACATCGCTGGTACTGAGAATATCAAAAATCAGTACTGATTGATGGGAAGCGATCGCTCGTCCACTTTCGCTAACCAGTGTAGGTACGGGGATTTGATGCTCTGCACAGGTATCTTTTAACTCTGCTACGATGTCGTTAGCATAGTTTTGCATGTTGTAGTTTTTCGAGGCGTAGAAATTAGTTTGGGAGCCATCATAATCTACACCTAAGCCACCACCAACATCGAGATACTTCATGTCTGCCCCCAGCATCGCCAACTCTACGTAGATGCGGCTGGCTTCTTGAATGGCATCTTTAATTACATTGATGGCAGAGATTTGGGAGCCAATATGAAAGTGTAATAGCTGTAAAGAATCTAACAAGTTGGCATCGCGTAACTTGTCAACAGCCTCAATCACTTCGGGCATCGTTAAACCAAATTTAGCGCGATCACCGCTAGAAGTGCCCCAGCGCCCCATACCTTGGGTACTGAGTTTAGCGCGTACCCCCAAGATGGGTTTAATCCCCAACTGACGGTTAGCCGCAATTACCAAATCCACCTCTTCAATCTGTTCTAAAACGATGATTGGTGTTTGCCCTAGTCTTTGGGCTAACATCGCCGTTTCGATGTACTCTCGGTCTTTGTAGCCATTGCAGATTAACAATGCTCCAGGGGTATTCAGCAAAGCTAGAGCAATCATTAATTCTGGCTTAGAACCGGCTTCTAAACCAAATTGATGCGGTTTGCCAAACTTCACCAAGTCCTCTATCAAATGTCGTTGCTGATTGCACTTGACAGGAAACACACCGCGATAGACACCAGGATAACTGTAGCGGGCGATTGCTTTGGCAAAACAAGCGTTTAATCGTTCAATGCGGTCTTCCAAAATATCCGAGAAGCGAATCAACATGGGCAAACCCAAGTTACGCTGCTTCAAGGCATTGACCAATTCAAACAAGTCAAGAGAACCGCCGCGTTCGCCCTTGGGAGAAACAGTGACGTGACCGGCAGCACTAATCGAAAAATAAGGTTGTCCCCAACCTTCGATGCGGTAGAGGGCTTCGCTATCCTCAATTTTCCAGGAACGAGACAAATCTTCTGTGGTAGTACTAGGCGGTAGCAGTTTTTTTTGCTTATTGTTTTTCACTTCCGATTTGTGCCCATTAGACGACAGCTTAACTACCTCATCAGATGTAGCAGTTGACTCAACACCCATTTCTTCCTGACCTCTGTGTTTCACCCACGAATTATCAATTTAACGCATTCGTTTAGCAACGAATATGCATCCAGAGTTAATTTCTGAGATAAACTCTGATTGGTCAAGAGTCAAGATTCAGTACTCAGTGTAATTACGACTGACTATGAACTCCTGACAACTGACTATAAAAAATTTATTAATTTTTCGGAGATGGCTTTGGAACGCACATTCTTAGCAATTAAACCCGACGGTGTACAGCGTGGACTGGTAAGTGAAATTATCGGACGCTTTGAAAAAAAAGGTTTTACCCTCCTAGGATTGAAATTTCTCAAACCCAGTAAAGAACTAGCTGAAGAACACTACGCTGTTCACCGACAAAGACCCTTTTTTGCTAGCCTGGTTGAGTTTATCACCTCTGGCCCTGTAGTAGCGATGGTGTGGGAAGGTGATGGTGTCATTGCCTCTGCCAGAAAGATTATTGGTGCTACCAATCCTTTAACAGCAGAACCAGGAACAATTCGGGGTGATTTCGGCATTAATATTGGTCGCAACATCATCCACGGTTCTGATGCACCAGAAACAGCGCAAAAGGAAATTGCCCTGTGGTTTCAGGACGAAGAATTGGTGAGTTGGCAACCCGAATTAACCCCCTGGTTGCACGAGTAATTTAGAGCATAGGGAAGTGGGGGAGATAGGAAGATTGGCGAAAAATGAAACCTACAAAACCCACTAGGGGGAGACAGCGCCGTGACTCCCCCATGACGCCAGTTTGCTTAAGTCGGGAAACCCGCCCACGCAACTGGCTCCCCAATGCCCCATCCCCCATTCAAAACTCTTTTTCTCTGCGTACCAGCATTTTGATAAGTTAGTACATAGTTTGAAAGAATTACAGTTAACGCAAAGAGGGGACTACGTTGAGTAACCATCCAGATGCCATTGCACCCCACGGTGGAAAATTAGTGAATCGCATCGCTACACCAGAACAACGGGCAGAATTTCTCTCCAAAGCTGATTTTTTACCACGAGTGCAACTTGACGCACGAGCCGTTTCTGATTTAGAAATGATTGCGATCGGCGGTTTTAGTCCACTCACAGGTTTTATGAACCAAGAAGACTACGATCGCGTGGTTACAGATATGCGTCTGGCTAATGGTGTTGTTTGGTCAATTCCAATTACACTTTCGGTGACGGATGAAGTAGCTGCTCCCCTAAAAGTAGATGGTTTAGTGCGTTTGGATAACCCTAGAGGTGAATTTATCGGTGTCTTACAACTGACGCAAAAGTATGACTACGATAAAACCCGCGAAGCGGTTAATGTCTACCGCACTGATGACGTCAAACATCCTGGGGTACAGGTACTCTATAACCAAGGTGCAGTAAATCTAGCCGGAGACATCTGGTTACTACAACGTGATTCCCATCCCCATTTTCCTGCCTATCAAATTGATCCCGCCGCATCTCGGCAAATGTTTAAAACCAAGGGCTGGAAAACTATCGTGGGCTTTCAAACTCGTAACCCCATCCACCGCGCCCATGAATATATCCAAAAATGTGCTTTGGAAACCGTTGATGGTTTATTTTTGCACCCATTGGTAGGGGCGACAAAAGAAGATGATATTCCGGCTGATGTGCGGATGCGTTGTTATGAAATTTTGCTGGAAAACTACTATCCTGTAGACCGAGTGATTTTGGCAATTAATCCAGCTGCTATGCGCTATGCTGGGCCTAGGGAAGCAATTTTTCACGCTTTAGTCCGCAAGAACTACGGCTGTACTCACTTCATTGTCGGACGGGATCATGCAGGTGTGGGTGATTACTACGGCACTTATGATGCTCAATACATCTTTGATGAGTTTGATCCTGGTGAATTAGGCATTGTGCCCATGAAGTTTGAACATGCTTTCTACTGCACACGCACCAAGCAAATGGGTACTACCAAAACTAGTCCCAGCAAGCCTGAGGAACGTGTTCACTTGTCGGGAACCAAAGTCCGAGAAATGCTGCGTCGGGGTGAGTTACCCCCACCGGAGTTTTCTCGTCCAGAGGTAGCGGCAGAATTGGCTAGAGCCATGCGGATAGAAGTATCAGTTTAAGAAGGGAACAGGGAATAGGCAACAAGCAACAAGCAATAGGAATGGGTGAGAATAACTCTTGACCCTTAACCCATGGCCTATTGCCAGTAATTTAGTAAACAGTATAGACATAACTTTACACTGCAAACTTCAGCCCTTTAAGCTGTTAGCTGACGGGCTGAAGACTGATGGCTAATATATGAAGCGGCGAACGTTTTTATATCGGATTGGCTCAATACTGGCGGCGTTGGGGGTGAGTGAGGCTGAGTGGTTAACCTTGGGCAACCGCTATTACCAGGCTTTGGCAGACCCCAGTGCGCGTAAGTTGGCATTATTAATAGGGATCAACAAATACCCGCAAAGTCCAACCCTCGGCGGTTGTTTGACTGATGTGGAACTGCAAAAAGAATTGTTGATACATCGCTTTGGCTTTCAACCATCAGATATCTTGACCTTAACTGATGAGCAAGCCAGTCGAGAATTCATTGAAGCTGCTTTTTTAGAGCATCTTGGCAAGCAGGCTAAACCTGGTGATGTAGTTGTTTTCCACTTTAGCGGTTATGGAACTCGGATCAAATCGCCTACTTTGTCAGACACAGATCAAAATGTTTTAATAGCAGCTAATGAGCAACGAGATAACCAAGATGAGCAAATTGTCAACTATCTATTAGAAGAAACCTTGCTGCTATTATTGCGATCGCTCCCCACGGACCGGGTAACAGCAGTATTGGATACTAGCTATTATGTTCCTAGTACAGTGCAGCCAGCAGGATGGAAAATTCGTGCCCGTCCAGACATAGCAGCACGGCTAACCGCCACAGAGTTGGATTTGCAACAACAACTTAAAAGCCAACTAGCCACTAAAAATGCCCTCGGTAACGCATTAGTGCTAGCAGCCTCCTCAGACCCGAAACAATTGGCGAGGGAAGTTTTATTTTCTGGTTTTAGCGCTGGCTTATTTACCTATGCCTTAACACAGTACTTGTGGGAGGCTCACTCAGCTACTACTATACAAGTTGCTCTCTCCCATGTAGCAAGTTCGATTTACAAGCTGGGTAGTACACAGCAACCTGCATTATTAAGTGGTAAGAAAAATCCCCAAGGAACATTGCTGTCCGAGAATTTTCTCCCAGTCCGTACCATTGGCGCCCAAGGAGTGGTGATAGCAACCGAAGAAGATGAAAAAACAGTGCAGTTGTCGCTAGCAGGACTACCACCACAAGTCTTGGAACACTACGGCATGAATTCTCGACTCACCCTAGATACAGGCGAGGAGTTAGTATTGCGATCGCGTAGTGGGTTAACAGCTAAAGCCTTCATCTCTAGCCTTGATGGTACTACACCCCCCCAAGTCGGGCAACTTGTCCAAGAAGCAGTGCGAGTTTTGCCCCGGAATATTGGTTTAACAATAGCCCTAGATACAGGGCTAGAAAGAATTGAGCGAGTAGATGCCACAAGTGCCTTTGCTACAGTCTCCCACGTGTCAACAGTTGTAGCGGGGGAACAACCAAGTGATTATGTATTTGGTAAGCTATTACAAACTCCTAGTCGCTATGGTCTATTTTCCGTGGCTGGCGAACTCGTCCCCAATACGGCTGGAGACGTGGGAGAAGCCGTGAAAGTAGCAGTGCAAAGGTTAGCACCAAAATTACCAACCCTCTTAGCAGCCAAGTTGTGGCGACTCACAGACAATGAAGGTTCTTCTCGCTTGGCTATCAAGGGAACCTTAGAAATTGTGAGCGGGATTACCCCTAGGGTGGTCATGGAACGAGAAACAGTGCGAACTCTCAACGCACCAGGGCAAAGTAATATTGTTTACCGGAATCAACCGGGAACTGTTCCTACAGTGCCTATCGGTAGCCGGGTACAGTACCGAGTGCAAAACCTGGGCGATCGCCCGGTATACTTAATCTTGCTGGGGTTACGCAATAGTAGAACAGCGATCGCACTATATCCTTGGCAAACTAGTCCCCCAACTAGCATTACCGAACCCAAACCCCCACTGCAACAAATTGCGATCGCCCCGGGTGAAACATTAGCCTTACCACAAACTGCTACCACCTCTGGATGGCTGATTCCAGGGCCAGCTTTCTTTTGCGAACACCAACTAATTCTCAGCACCGCCCCTTTCAGCGACACTCTAGCCGCCCTAGAAACTGTTAAGGATCGCACAGCCGACCAACAGCCCATAGGCTCATTATTGGACTCCTTAGAAGTCGCTCAAGCCCTCCTGCAAGATTTACATAACGCCAGCCCAGTCAAGGCTGAGATGAATGGTACGGCTACTGAATCCCATATTTTGGATGTGAATAACTGGGCTAGCCTTAACTTTAGTTTTCAAGTAGTGTAGGCACAGAGTTAAATATTTTATCCCAACTTGCCCCAGCAACCTAGATTAAATGGGACTTTCTGAATTACGAATTCCCCAAGTTTTCAGACACTTTCTCCAACAGGGGAAACCCCAGAAAGTGTCTGCGCCTGTGGTTCATTTCTCACAAATACTTCTGCAACAACAACCCTAACTTCTCCTTCGTCGCCACAGGTGCTTGATCTAACCGAGTCAAAATCGCATACTTCAAAGCTGAATGAGCATCACTAGGCAAAGGAGTTTCACTCAACCGCCGCACTGTTTCTTGAATCACCTTTTGAGCATTGACTGCATTACGCTGCAAATTGCCAATTACCATCTCCACAGTCACACTATCGTGATCTGGATGCCAACAATCGTAATCTGTCACCAGTGCTAAGGTTGCATAGGCAATTTCTGCTTCCCTGGCTAACTTCGCTTCTGGTAAATTCGTCATCCCGATGACGGTTGCACCCCAACTGCGGTAAAGATTTGATTCCGCTTTAGTGGAAAAAGCTGGGCCTTCCATGCAAATATACGTGCCACCACGATGCAGCTTTACATCTGGTAAATTGAGAGAAGCGATCGCATCTGCTAACACCCCGGCTAAATGCTGACAAATCGGATCACCAAAGGCAATGTGAGCTACAATTCCTTCACCGAAGAATGTGGAAACTCGATTTTTTGTCCGATCAATAAATTGATCCGGTACAACCATATCCAGAGGTTTAGCTTCCGCCTTCAAAGAACCCACCGCACTAGCCGAAATTAGGTACTCGACACCCAACTGCTTCATCGCATAAATATTGGCACGAAACGGTAACTCAGAAGGTAGGAGCGTGTGATTACGTCCATGACGCGCTAAAAAAGCTACACGCGTATCATCCAATGTCCCCAAAATTAACGCATCAGATGGCGAACCAAAGGGAGTCTCAACCCGCACCTCTTCCATATCCTTGAGTGCGTCCATCTTATATAGACCACTGCCACCAATAATTCCAATCCTAGCTTGAGCCATGATCTTGAATTTGTTCCTTGCAAAGCTGCCAAGTTATTCTACCGAAAAGCCGAGCAACAGAGGAAGCAATTTTATTCCGTAGACTTACTAATGTCAAACTTTGTAAAAAGTTGTTATTCTACAATCACTAGAATATAAAGAAACAACAAAGTTTTGCTAAGGAATATGCTAACTACTGCCCCCGCAAACCAAATGCAATTAGAGTCAGTCTTAGAGCGCATATTTGCTATTCGCAGAATTACGCGCCGTGACCAGCAGCTTTTAATGTCAACACTGCTATCTAAAGACGGTTTAAACGAACAGGAAAGCCGACAAATCAGCAAAGTATTTGATGCTGTACAAAGAGGATTATTGAAGGTAGTGGATTAATTTTTTAAAGGCGATCGCTATTTTTTTAATGCAGAATTACGCAGAGATATGCAGAGTTTTTCTGAAGTTCTCCCCCCCCCCCCAAAAAAAAAAAATAATTAGGGGCATCTTCATATTAAATTGGTATTCAAGAATTTGATTAATTTTATTTTCAGTTCAATCCTAAATGTAATTCCAATGCGGCATTAATTAGTACCATTATTTCTCCAGTTAAGCTACCTAACTACTTCACCAAAAATTCGTTGCTTAGAAATTGTTCAGTTACCTGATAAACGTTTGTTTAAGTTTCCATTCACCAATAAGTTAGGAATTGCAGCTTGAAGTAAGTGTTGCAGATGATTTCGCAAAATTGCGATCGCATTTTCATCGGTTTCCATCTCCAACTGTCTCAATTTGCAAGCTTCCCCTAAACCAGCGATTCCGGGGACGTTAGAGTGTACCGGATCTGAGTCCCTGTTGATCTCCACCACCGTAAATCAGCGCTTGAGGAAAATAACCATTTCTCACTACTAATGCACCAACGCCTTTAGGTGCATAAAATTTATGTCCAGAAATAGCGATATAGGTGATACCCCAGTCTTGAAAATTGAGGGGAATTTTCCCGACGTCTTGGGAAGCATCGCATAAAAAAGGGATATTGTGGGAGGAGGCGATCGCGCCAATTTTTTCTATGGGGTAAATTGTCCCTACTTCGTTGTTAGCCGCCATCACACAAAGTAAGTCTGTATTTGGGGATTGGGGAAAATAATCAAAATATATTTGCAATAAATGGGCATAATTCAGCGTAAAATACGAAAACTTACTGAAAATATTCTTTGCTTTCCTCTACGTGATTTTGAAATCAGCTTCCAGAATGGGGCTGGCTGATAGCTAAAGCTTTATGAAAATCGGACTACAGCAATACTGGAACTTACTTGTAGATTATCTCAAGCCTCAAAAAAGCAGGGTTGTCAAATTTGCGATCGCCCTTTTTGCTAGCATCGGCTTACAAATCCTCAACCCCCAAATTCTGCGTTATTTCATCGATACTGCTATTAGTGGTGGCGATACTCAAACATTATTCCTAGCAGCTTTTTTATTTATTGGTGTAGCTTTAATTACCCAAGTCATGACAATTACCGCAACCTTCTACGGTGAAAGTGTTGCTTGGACAGCTACTAATGCTTTGCGTGCAGATTTAGTAGAGCATTGTTTGAGACTAGATTTATCCTTTCACAAATACCGTACACCAGGCGAATTAGTAGAACGCATAGACGGTGATGTGCAGCAGTTGTCGGAATTTTTCTCCAAATTTACCATTCGCATCTTAGGCAATTTGCTGATGATGTTGGGTGTGATTGTAGTGCTATTTGCAGAAGATTGGCGAGCAGGTCTAGCTATTTCATTGTTTGCGCTCACCGCCTTATCTACTCTGATTAAGTTGCGTACCATTGCGGTTTTCCATTGGGGAGGCTATCGCCAATTTAGTGCAGAGTTTTTTGGCTTCTTGGGTGAACAGCTAATAGGGATGGAAGACATCCGCGCCAATGGAGCGAAAAACTATGTCATGCACCGCTTCTATACAATTATTCGCAACTGGCTACCTATCTTTCATAAAGCCCGGTTGGCCGATACAATTCTCTGGGTGACGACCAATGGTATATTTACATTGGGCAGTGTAATTGCTTTAACAGTTGGTGCTTACCTATGGAGTCAACAGGCAATCACCATTGGTACAGTTTACCTACTGTATTATTACACCACTATTCTCAGCGAACCAATTGAACAAATTCGCAACCAATTTGAAGACCTCCAGCAAGCAGACGCGAGTATTTACCGCATTACAGACTTATTACAAATTCAATCTCAATTACGAGCAAGTACAAATAAATCTATTCCTCCAGGCCCACTTTCTATAGCTTTTGAAAATGTCTCATTTGCTTACAATGACAAGGAATTAGAGACTGGGGATTTAGTATTGCAAGATATATCTTTTAATTTACCTGCTGGTCAGGTATTGGGTTTACTAGGGCGTACTGGAAGCGGTAAGTCTTCTTTAGCGCGGTTACTGCTGAGATTGTATGACCCACAATCAGGTTCAATTCGCTTGGAAGGTGTGCCTATTGACCAAACTCCGTTGAAAGAATTACCTGCAAAAGTTGGTTTAGTAACTCAAGATGTCCAACTTTTTCAAACCACAGTTCGCAATAACCTGACTTTTTTCAATCAAAACATTAGCAGCGATCGCATTTATGAAACAATAGAAATGTTGGGATTGTCAGAATGGTTGCAATCTTTACCCAACGGCTTAGATACAACTTTAGGTCCAGATAGTAGCGGTTTGTCAGCAGGACAGGCGCAGTTATTAGCCTTTACCCGTGTGTTTCTCAAAGACCCTGGTTTAGTCATTCTAGACGAAGCATCTTCACGCCTTGACCCAATGACAGAAAGACTCATTGAAAAAGCTATAGATAAATTATTGATGGGACGGACTGCCATTATTATTGCCCATCGTTTAGCAACCGTAGAAAGAGCCAATCAAATCTTAATTTTAGACAAAGGTCAGGTAAGTGAATACGGTGCAAGAGAAGAATTAGCCAAAGATCCTAACTCCCGTTTTACTCAATTATTACAAGCAGGTTTAACAGATTTATTAGTTTAATTATGATTATATCAAAACTTAGTCATATTCTTTTAATTACGTAGACTTGTAACGTCTTCCCGTAGGGTCTTACGAATTACGAACTTGTACTGAGCGTAGCAGAAGTATTACGAATTATTATGTTTTCTTTAGCAAAAAATATTCCTGGTTGGCAATTATTATGGCGATTAATTTGCTATAAACCAAAACTCTACCTAATTGATACTTGCTTCTGGATTTTTATTATGGGCTTGCCTGCCCTACCTGGGTTAATTATCCGGGAATTTTTTAATAGTCTCACAGATAAAGCTCAATTTAGTTTATCACCTTGGGTATTTATTGCTGGTTTGGTGGCTTTGAATCTAGCTCATATTGCCGTGATATTTGCCGGGCGAATTACCAAAACTCAGCATCGTTTTACTATGAGGTCATTACTTAGAAGAAATTTTTTAGAACGTCTTTTAAATAATCCTCATGCTCAAATCATGATGGCTAACGGTGATACGAAAAAAACTGTATCCCAAGGTGAAGTAATCAGCTATTTTCGAGATGATACTGAACACATTGAAGATAATGTGGCGTGGGTATCAGAAATCTTGGGAGAAGGAATATTTGCTATCCTTTCTTTAGTCATTTTATTAAGTGTCAATGTACCCATGACACTGTTTGTTTTCCTTCCTTTGGTAGGGATGGTAGTAATTATCCAAAAAACAGAAACCCGCATTAAACAATATTGCAAATCTAGCCGTCAAGCGACTCAACAAGTAACAGGAATTTTAGGGGAAATATTTAGTTCTGTGCAAGCAATTAAAGTAGCTGGTGCAGAACAAGATATACTCAATCATTTCCGCACTTTGAATGAAAACCGTCGCCAGATGATGGTTAAAGACAGCCTATTAAACGCCATTCTCAATTCACTATTTCAAAATATGGTGAGTTTCGGCACAGGTTTAATTTTGGTGATGGCTGCTTTTTTGATGCAAGGCGGCGTTAATCAGTTAACAGTGGGTGACTTTGCTTTGTTTGTCTATAACCTGTCATTTGTGACTGGATTTTTTAGCTCTGTAGGCGGTTTTATGGCATTGTATAAGCAAACAGAGGTGGCTTTTGAACGCATGGCTGGTTTAATTTCTGGTGCATCAACAGAGATTTTGGTCGCCTCAAATCAACTTTATTTGCAAGACTTAGGTAAAAGTAAAAAAATCCTACCTCAATTAGAACAACCTGTAGAGAATAAAAGTCATCATTTACAGTCATTAAGACTATCAAATCTAACTTATATTTATCCTGGTACGACTCAAGGAATCGCAGATATCAACTTAGAAATACAACGCGGTAGTTTGACTGTAATTACTGGACGCATTGGTGCTGGAAAAACTACACTACTACGAGTTTTGTTAGGATTATTACCCAAGCAAACAGGAGACATTTACTGGAATGAGCGTATAGTTGAAGACCCTGCTAATTTTTTTGTACCGCCTCGCAGTGCTTACACTCCGCAAATTCCCCAACTTTTTAGCTATTCCTTACGAGAAAATATATTATTGGGATTGTCTAAGAATGATGCTGATATCGAAACAGCCTTAAAAATGGCTGTGTTTGAGCAAGATTTAGCAGTCATGAATGAGAAGCTAGAAACTTTAGTGGGAACAAAAGGTGTGCGCCTTTCTGGTGGACAAATTCAACGGGTAGCGGCGGCGCGGATGTTTGTACGTCAACCAGAGTTACTGATATTTGATGACCTTTCCAGCGCGTTGGATGTAGAGACAGAATTGGCGTTATGGTCGCGGATATTTGCTAATACAACTGAACAGGGAGAAAATCCTTGGACACCAACTTGTCTGGTAGTGTCTCATCGCCGTTCTGTTTTACGTCGCGCTGACCAGATTATTGTAATGCAAGCAGGTAGGATTGTAGCACAAGGTAATTTTGATGATATTTTAGCTGATGAGCAAGCTGATTGGATTTTTTAGCTTTTTGGCAACTTAAATAAATTTTGTCAGCAAAGCATTCAGGGCAAAGACATAAACATGAAAGCTGGCATGGGCTATCATTGCTGCTTCCAGAGAATATTGCCAGAACAGCCATCCACAAGCAGTACCCACAATACCATTAAGCAGAATGGCGTGAACGATGACCCAGCCAGTGATTGGTGTAAGGTTAGAGGTTAGTGGCAAATGCAACAGCCCAAACACAACTGCTGCTAAAACGATCGCGCTTTGGTAGACTGCATGAGTAGGCAATCCTACCCCCTGCTTGAAGAGCTTCCAGCCTAACCAGACGAAAAGAGACATCAACCCCCAACGCATCACAATCTCTTCGGTAATCCCACCGTAAAACATCCCAGTTATGGCATCCATAATACTTGGTTGGGGTTGATTGGTAGCTCGCAATGCTGCCGGTAATACAGGTTTTAACAATTGACGAATTGATAAGGTGATAGCTGTTGCTGCTGTACCAATACCAAGACCCCATTTCACGTCATTTATCCAGGATATGGAGTTGGATGGATGAAGTACCCAATCATCTATTAAATGCGATCGCAGTCCTACCACAGGTGTACAAAAGATACCAATCAAAACAGCGATCGCTAATAAAACTCCGATTTGAATTGCTTGCAACAGCAGTACAATCCATAAGGGTGGTACTTCTGCGGCTACTTCTGCTGGTAAGGTGGCTAACTGCTTTTGAATTACGGGAATCAAGGACGGAATCAGCAGTACAATTCCCAAACTACCTAACGTAAATAAAATTGCAAACTGCTTTAAAGCCAACATGAGATTAATCTCCTGGAATCAAGATGCTGGATAGCAAAAATCGTTTCCTCTGCTTTGAGGGTTTTTTCTGCAAAAATTGCATTAGTACCTGATTGAGAGATTGCGTTAACTCAACCAGTTCCTCTTCACTCAAATGCAGTCCTATCTGACGATAGCCAACTCCATCTTTGACAATATCAATCTCATCCTGTTGTAAATACGCTTCAAACTCAGTCAACAAGCTAACGACAAAGGCTGTGAAATGCCGTTGATGATCTGCACGCGTTAGGGCGGCTAGTTCTTCTGGTAACATCTCAGTGTTTTGCTCTTGCAGGCTGTAAAACTTTTCCACAGTACCCCGAATGGGGTTTTCTGCTACAACGGTTAGGAGTTCTGCCTGTACAAGCTTTTGGAAATGACGATACAACGTTGCTTGAGGGATATCGGGTAGTATTTCGCACAATTGTCGTGCTGAAAGATGGCGATCGCCCACAAAAGCTTGCAGAATCTTTAATCGCACAGGATGGAGAATTAGGTCTGCTTTGCTACCACTCAAAGTTTTAGAGAAATAAATATTATCGCTAATAGTAATATTATTATTAATGATAATTTTGTCAAACAAGATTTAATGTTACATAATAACCATCAGCTTTTTTAGTTAGGACTTACGCAAAAGTCACGAAATTGCGGCATTACGAGCGTAGCAACGTAATCGCCTCCAAGTCTGGGATTGCTTCCCTACACTACGTTTCGGTTGCAATGACAAATTTTGCTTGCGTAAGTCCTGTTAGTAACAGATACAGTCTTGATATCAAACCCATCAGGTATTGGGCGATTACATCCCTCTTGAGAAAATTATCTAATAGCTGCTAACCTAGTTGTAAATATCACCTTTAAAAGCTTGCAACTATATATGGTTAGTGTTTTATCAATCCAAAATATGGATGAAATGTTTGAAGAGACAGCTATCAACGATAATCTGCATCATTCATCGGAAAATGACATTGTTTTGAACTATTCTGAGTCTATTGGTAAAGGATATTGGCAGCGAACTTTCCTACCAGATGGCATTTCTATAGATATTGAAAATAGTCAACTCTTAAACCATATTATCTTGGAGGAACCAGCCGATGAGGGATGGCCGGAAATAGGTTTTCGTCTGTCAGGAAACCGTAAATTATATACAGGTGAGGTGATGCAAGGTGGTCAAAACTTCTTGTGTTTGTCGGATGTGGTTTACGGAGATAGAACAGAGTGGGCGGGTAATCAACGACACCTGAAAGTTGATATCAACCTCACGCCGGAAATATGGGCTATGTTGATTAATCAACACTCACAATACTTATCTCCACACCAGCAACTTCCGCTTTTCGGAGTTAAAAATGCACCCTATTATGAACTCCGAACCACCACACCTGTAATGCAGTCGGTGTTATACCAAATTCTTAACTGTCCCTACCGAAATTTTATCCGAGAAATTTATCTCCAAAGTAAAGCACTGGAACTTGTGGCATTGTGGCTGGCGCAGGAACTAGACTATCGTCAGGTGAACCAATCCAAAGTCAAACTTTCCCCAGATGATATAGAACGTATTTACTATGCCAAAGATATTCTCATTACTAACTTACATCATCCGCCAACATTGCTAGAACTGGGGCGACAAGTTACTGTTAATCAACGAAAACTAAAGCAGGGTTTCCGTCAAATATTTGGAACTACAGTTTTTGGCTACCTGCAAAATCATCGCATGGAACAAGCTAAACAAATGTTGGCAGAACAAAAATTGACTGTTGCCCAAGTAGCCCATGCTGTAGGCTATTCTCACCTGAGTCACTTTGCTGCTGCCTTTAGAAAGAAATTTGGGGTAAATCCCAGTGGTTACGGAAGGTAAAAATAGTCCTTCTATTATTGACACTATTTTAATCACAATGACAGAAATTACAGCTAATTATGATGAAACCTGGAAAGAAGTAATAGGAGATTATTTTGATTCATTTCTCGCCTTCTTTTACTCAGAAATATATCAACAAATAGATTGGACTAAAAACCCCATTTCTCTAGATAATTAATCTTTAACTTCTCTAGTGTTAAGCTTCTAGATTATCAGTGGGAGGAGTTAGAGCAAAGTAATAATATTTTTGCTATAGTGGTAATGGCACATTTAAGGACTAAAGCCACTAACAGCAATTTGTCAGCTAGGGAACAGTGGAAATGGAACTTAGCTAGATTACTTTATGAAAGAGGTTATAACCGCAAAGAAATTGTTGATTTATATAAAGTCATTGATTTAATGATGGCTTTATCTCCAGACCTGCAATTAAGTTTTGAGGAAAAATTAGCTAATTATCAAGAAGAACGAAAAATGCCATTATTAACTAACATCGAACAACGGACTATAAAACAAACTCGGAAACAAGATATTTTTGATTTACTGGTTAGTCGTTTTGGTGATTTACCCAAAAATCTGACCGAAGACATTGGAAGAATTCAGGATATAAATATTTTGAAACAACTTCTAATATCAACAATTAGCGTTAATTCTCTAGAAGAATTTGCACAGATTGTTAACTCTAATTTACCAGAAGCAGATTAATAGATGTAGCTTGGGTTAAGCAACAGCGCAACCAACAATTGATAATATACTTTATGAAAGAGGTTATAACCGTAAAGAAATTGTTGATTTATATAAAGTCATTGATTTAATGATGGCTTTATCTCCAGACCTGCAATTAAGTTTTGAGGAAAAATTAGCTAATTATCAGGAGGAATTAAAAATGCCATTATTAACTAACATCGAACAACGGACTATAAAACAAACTCGGAAACAAGATATTATCAAACTTGTGCAAGTGCGGTTTGGTGATATTCCCGAAAATTTAGTTGCAAGCATTAATCAAATTGATGATACATCTTTTTTAGAACAAATATTTGTATCAGCAATTAATGTTAGTTCTGTAGAAGAATTTGCACAGCTTGTTAACTCTAATTTACCAGAAGCAGATTAATAGATGTAGTGGCGTGTCAAGGCTAAAATGTTGTAATAAATCTCTTTTTCTCTCTCTGCTTCCTCTGCTCCTCTGCGGTTTATTAATGCACTATTTAAGATTAGACACGCCAGTAGGTTGGGTTAAGTGACGACGCAACCCAACAATTGATAATATACTTTACTCTCGTTAAATAAAATTCAGAAACCTTTATATTTGTAGGCTTTGATAAATTTAGGGGTGGGCCGGTTTGTTCGCTCCAGCCTTGTAAAGCAATGGGACGTATCACTACAAAGGTAAAAATAGTCCGTTTATGGATAAATAAAGTCCGTCTATGGATAGACACAGTACCCACAGAACCATCAAAATACTTGCAAGATAGTTGAAAAGTATTCCTAACTAGCAGGTGAAAACTTGATTTGTCATTTGCTTGCTGATGTCATGTAACTGTGGTTTGAGTGTAAGTACTGTGAATCAACAAATTTTGTCTAGTATTTGTGTAACAGGTATTGTATCTGCATTGATTGTGCAATCTGCATCTGCTGAGGTAGTTCAGCCGCAATCAAGCGTTTCGCAAAATAGTACGCGCAGAGAACTACGTGAACGTCTTGTGAATCAAGCTGAATTGCTGTCTCAAGTACCTAATTCTCCGACACTGGTGGAAGTGACAGGAGTGGAGGCTACTCCCACAGAGCAAGGTGTGGAGTTGATTTTACAGACAACTCAAGGACAACAGTTACAAATCACCAATCGCAGTGCCGAGAATAACTTTATCGCTGATATTCCCAATGCTCAATTGCGTTTACCAAGTGGTGATGGGTTCACATTCCGTTCGGAAAAACCAGTTGAAGGAATTACAGAAATAACGGTTACTAACTTTGATGCTAATACTATCCGAGTGACAGTGATAGGTGAGGCGGGATTACCCACTGTGGAGTTGTTTGACAGTGACGAGGGTCTGATTTTGAGCTTTACCCCAGTTGTATCTTCTGCTCAGACTCCACAATCATCGGCAGAACAGCAGAACCCCACTCCGCCTACGGCACCCGTCCCCTTGCCAAGGGAAGGGGACGAGAACGGGTCGCAACCATCAGGTGATCAGCCGATTGAATTGGTGGTAACGGGTGAGCAAGACGGATACAGTGTACCCAATGCCACAACTGCTACCAGGACAGACACACCCCTGCGTGATATTCCCCAATCAATTCAAGTCGTTCCCCGACAGGTGTTAGAAGATCAACAGGTGATTCGCGCCTCCGAAGCACTACGTAATGTCAGTGGTGTACGACTGGGAAATACTGCTGGTGGAGGATCTCAGGTATTTAATATTCGCGGTTTTCAACAATTTGGAGGGAATCTCCGCGATGGATTTAGAGACGGTTTCTCTGTGATAGAAACGGCAAATTTAGAACGGATTGAAGTTCTCAAAGGACCTGCTTCTGTACTCTACGGGAATTTAGATCCTGGTGGTGTTGTTAACTATGTTACTAAACAACCACTCTCAGATCCTTTTTATGCTGTTGGGTTGCAAGTTGGAAGTTTCGGTTTAGTGCGACCAACCCTAGATTTCTCAGGCCCTTTAAACCCAGAGGGGACATTACTCTATCGCTTAAATACCGCTTATGAAAAAGGAGGAAACTTTCGGAATTTTGATCAAGATATTGAAAGATTTTTTATCTCGCCTGTAGTTACCTGGAAGATTAGCGATCGCACTGACCTAACATTTGAATTGGATTACTTAAATGATAAGCGTCCATTTGATCGAGGGTTAGTTGCTTTTGGTACAGGTATTGCTGATATCCCCTTTGATCGGGTTCTGGGCGAACCAGATGATTTTGGTGAAAGAACAGACTTTTCAGCAGGATATCGATTTGAACATCGTTTTAACGATAACTGGAAACTTCGCAATGGGTTTCGATTCTCTTCTAGTGACAACACGTTTTCTCTGACTAGCCTCGATAGATTGAATGAGGAGACTGGGGAACTGAGTAGAACATTTTTTGCTAATGACAGCGAAACAAGAAACTATGCATTACAAACCGATCTAGTAGGAAAGTTTTCTACTGGTTTAGTCCAGCACACCCTGCTGTTTGGTGTTGATCTATCTCGTCAAACAAGTAATTTTAGAGGTGATCCATCTGCTCCTGCTTCTAGTATTAATATCTTTAATCCTGTTTATGGAATTATTCGCCGACCTAGCAGAGTTGAGTTTCCATATCTCTTTTCTAGCCAGACTAACTCTCTTGGTCTTTACTTGCAAGATCAAATTACGCTGGCTGAAAACTTAAAACTGCTAGTGGGAGGACGCTTTGATATTCTCGATCAAAGCTCTGCTTCCAGTGAACAGCAAGACCAAGCCTTTAGTCCACGAGTGGGTATTGTCTATCAACCAGTTCAGCCAATTTCCCTGTATGCCAGTTTCAGCAGATCATTTCAACCGAACTCAGCAATTCGCGTAGATGGCTCACTGCTTGAACCAGTTCGCGGCACGCAGTATGAAGTTGGCGTTAGAGGTGAGTTTCTCAACGGGAGACTAATAACAAACCTCGCTGCATATGAAATCACCAAAACTAATATTGCAGTAACTGATCCAGATAATCTAGATTTCTCTATTCCTGTTGGAGAAGAAAGAAGCCGCGGTATTGAATTGGATATAGCAGGAGAAATTCTCCCTGGCTGGAATATTATTGCTTCCTATGCTTATACCGATGCCAGAGTTACCAAAGATGACAACCTACAGCCTGGTAATTTACTTGATGGTGTGCCGTTTAACTCAGCCAGTTTATGGTCAACCTATGAGATTCAAACAGGTGATTTGCAAGGCTTAGGGTTTGGTTTGGGTTTGTTTTATGTTGGTGAACGCCAAGGTGATTTGAATAACTCTTTTCAAGTACCTAGCTATGTGCGTACTGATGCAAGTGTGTTTTATCGGCGAAATAACTGGCGGGTTGGCATTAATGTCAATAACCTTTTCAATGTAGATTATATCGAAGGTACCGGACAGCGCAGAACTAATATTGATCCTGGTGCGCCGTTTACGGTGAGAGGAACACTATCCTTAGAATTTTAGACTGTCTTGTGTTTCAAGTTGAACTAAATCAACTTTTTAAAATGCACAAAATTCGTCGTGTGATTGGGTTGTTTGGGTTGACGCTCCTGGCGATAGTTCTGTTTTCTGCTTGTGCTAGTAATTTTCCTCAAAACTTGACTAGCTCTGGTAAATCAGTGTCTTCAGAGTGCAGAATAGCTAAACACATCATGGGTGAAACCTGCGTTCCTACTCATCCACAACGGATAGTAGCACTAGATCAATCAAGCTTAGAAATTGCACTTGCTTTAGGATTTAAACCTATAGGTGCTGCTGTTTGGCTCGAAGGGTTTCCATTCTACTTACAGGAAAGAATTCAAGGCATGACGATTATTGGTGATTCTGAACAACCCAACTTAGAAAAGATTCTGATGCTTAAGCCAGATGTAATTCTTTCTGTTTCTAATTTGAAACAACGAGGAAGCTTATCTAATCAATTGTCGCAAATTGCACCGACAGTTGCCTGTGAATGGTGGGACGGCAAAATCGTTCGTTGGAAGGAATGTTTTCAATCGTTTGCGGAAGCGCTGGGTAAATCATCTGAGGCAGAGACTATCATCAATGACTATAACCAACGCATAGCTGAACTGAGACAAGCATTGGGCGATCGCCTTTACACAACAGAGGTTTCACTTGTTGCGATGAACCCACAATATATTCGCCTTCGTGGCGAAGGAAAACATATATGCAGTATAGTAGTTCAGGATGTTGGCTTACCTCGTTCTCCGATTCAAAAAAAGGGAATTGATATGTCGATTGAGACTATTGAATATGCCGACGGGGATGTTATTTTTCTGCAACAGCATCCACAAGCAGATAATTATCAACACGTTATTAATCATCCCTTATGGTTACAATTGAATGCAGTTCAGTTAGGCAAAGTCTATAAAGTAGGTCATGATTATTGGCACGGTGGTAGCTATATTGCTGCGAATCTCATTCTTGATGACTTGTTTAAATATCTAGTGAAGTAATCATGAATATGTCAATCAACAAGACTCGCAACAATTGCCGTTTTTGTTCAGAGATTTCCCAAGCTAACGGTGAAGACCCCATTGGTTCAGCTGTAACATTAGAACAATACTTAATTATTGAAGCTGCACAACCCTGGCCGGATCACATTTGGATGGAACCTGACCCCATACCACAGGGTGTATTAGAAGCATTAAACTTTGTTTGGGAAAGTGGTAGAAAAATTCGACCATTAGCGATCGCACCAGACCGAGAGTATTCCAATCCAGGTTACACTCGTGTATTCTACTATCGCCGACCGACCAAATTTTTTGCCCAATTTGAGAAACAAGAATTTATCGTACCTCATGCTTTACTTGGCTCTTTGGCATTAGCTTTACTCAAACACCCAGAAGAACTACCAAATTTTATCCAATATCGCCAACAAACAAACCACATTCGAGAATTACTCGTTTGCACCCACGGCAATGTTGATGCAGCTTGTAGCAGATTTGGTTATCCGATTTATCAAAAATTGCGTTCTGAATACGCTGCTGCAACTAACAGTAACTTGCGTTTTTGGCGATGTAGTCATTTTGGTGGACACCAGTTTGCACCAACCTTAGTTGATTTACCTCAAGGACAATACTGGGGTCATTTACAGCCAGAAATTTTAGATTTGTTAGTACAACGCAATGGGTCAGTCAAAGAACTGTATCCATACTATCGAGGCTGGGGTGGTTTATCTTTCTTTGAACAAATTGCCGAACGAGAAATTTGGATGCTTGAAGGTTGGAAATGGCTGGAATATCACAAAGCCGGTCAGGTTTTAGCCAGTGATGAAATTAATCAAGAATGGGCTGATGTTCGCATTGATTACACCACAGTTGATGGAAATATTAGCAGTGCATATCAAGCCAGGGTGGAGATGAAAGGCTCAGTTATGACAGCCTGGAACTCAGCAGAACAGCCATCTTTAGAAGAAGTCAAGCAGTATCACGTCAGTAGTCTAGTGAAATTGACATGATGAAAAATGGACAAGCGCAGCTTTTCTAGCTTCTGCAATCTCTAATTCTAGTGCTTCTGCTACCTGTTCCAAAGTCAACCCTAACTTCAATAACCGAGGTACTGCTTCGAGTTTACCCTCAAGTTTACCCTCTTGGTAAACCCTTGTTTGTTTCAAATCACCTAATCCTAACATCGCCTGAATCTGATAATTAATACTTTTGTTGGTCAGTTGACAGTCGCGCAGCTTTTCTAACTTCTGCAATGTCTAATTCTAATGCTTCTGCTACCTGCTCCAAAGTTAACCCCAACTTCAATAACCGAGGTACTGCTTCGAGTTTACCCTCAAGTTTACCCTCAAGTTTACCCTCAAGTTTACCCTCAAGTTTACCTTCGAGTTTACCTTCGAGTTTACCCTCAATGCGCCCCTTACGCTCTCCGTCTTCCAAGCCTTCTTGGTAAACCCTTGTTTGTTTCAAATCGCCTAATCCTAACATTGCCTGAATCTCCGCTTGACTCTTTTGAGGAAACTTATAAACAATGATTGTCTCTATTAATTCTACTAATTTTCTCCTGACCTGTTCATCAGGAACTTGTCTACTTCTGTCAATTAAACTCCGCGCTTTTGCACTCGCCTGTTCTGGTGGTTCCACTACCAATGTGAGAGTTCCTAAACCAATTGATTGATGAGTTAAGTCTCTCAACTCATCTAGGTAAATGACTTGCACTCGTTGACTTGCAAAAAACTCCCAATAGCGCATCGGTACACCAGGATCGAGGCGGCGACTCATCCAAATCACAGTTCCTCGCCAATCGTTGCGTATTTCTGTCTTATCCAGATACATAAAAATTTCCGTGAGGAGGCGGGAATAAAGTCCGGAATCAGGTTGAAACTGAAATTCAGTGAAATGAATCGGACGTTCTAAATCTGGTTGTTTGGGTAAAAACGCCCCATCAATCCGAAAATTTGTTTGCTTGACTTCCACTGATAAAAATTCATACGCTTCCGCTTCAACAGGAGATTGACCGAGTAATTCAAAGAAAACGCCAGGAAAGGTTTTGAACAGTCGATAGAGAATTGAATCAGTTTTCACACACTAAAAAAGCTACATAGGTAAATCAACATATCAAAATATATTCGCATTAAATAGGCATAATTCAGCGTAAAATATGAAAATTGGACTACGGTAATACTGGAATTTACTTGTAGATTATCTCCAACCTCAAAAGGGGAGAGTTGTTAAGTTTGCGGTAAGCGTAGCTATGCCGTCAGGCTTATCGCTCTGTTCGCCAGTATCGGACTACAATTAATCAACCCTCAAATTCTGCGTTACTTTATTGACACAGCCGTAGCTGGTGGTTCTGGACAAAATTTAGTCTTCGCCGCTTTACTCTTTATAGGTGTAGCCGTCATCACTCAACTAATTACAATAGCTGCTACCTACTACGGCGAAAACGTGGCTTGGAGAGCTACTAACGCCTTACGTGCTGACTTAGTAGAGCATTGTTTAAGACTAGATTTATCCTTTCATAAATTCACTACGCCGGGTGAATTACTAGAGAGAGTAGATGGTGATGTACAAACTCTGTCGCAATTCTTCTCTAATTTCACCGTTTATATCTTGGGCAATTTACTACTGCTGTCTGGTGTGATTGTAGTTTTATTTGCTGAAGATTGGCGTGCGGGAATAGCGATCGCCTTGTTTGCCCTCACAGCCTTATATACTTTAATAAGTCTGCGTTCCATAGCCGTTCCCTACTGGAAAAACTATCGCCAAATTAGTGCTGATTTCTTTGGTTTCGTTGGCGAACAACTAGCCGGGATGGAAGATGTCCGCGCCAATGGAGCTAGAAGCTATGTTATGCAACGCTTCCACCAAATTTTACAAGGTTGGCTACCTGTATATCATCAAGCGCGTTTTGCCAGCACAATTCTTTGGGGGACAACCAACGGTATTTTTACATTAGGAACTGCGATCGCTCTAAGCATCGGCGCTTACCTTTGGAGTCAAAATATTATTACTATCGGCACAGTATATTTACTATATTACTACACCAACTTACTCAGCGAACCCATAGAACAAATTCGCAACCAATTTGAAGTCCTCCAACAAGCAGAAGCCAGTATTTATCGCATTCAAGATTTACTGCAAGTCATAGGCTTAAGTAGCTCAGGGTTAAAAATTATCGTTATGACAAGGCAGGAGGCAGAAGGGAAGAGGATTTTAGCTGTGTTTATTTTGTTTTTTTTCCACCGACTTACTTATCTAAAAAAACTCTATTTTATTTGGAAGTTCCTAATCGAAAATTATCTTAGCCAGTCGGTCAATTCCTTCTTGAATTCGCTGTTCGTTTAGTTCAGCATAGCCTAAGACAAATTCACCACCAGGATTTGCTTTTAAATAGTAGGGATAAGCAGAGTTAATTCCCACACCAACCTGTGCAGCACGCTGGACTATTTCTGCATCATTCAAGGCTGTATGTATTTTTACCATCAGATGCATTCCGGCATTTTCTCCTAAGATTTGCACTCTGTCACCAAAATGAGAAACTAATGACTGGACTAAAGTTTGACGTCGTTGGTCATAGAGCGATCGCATCCGCCTAGTATGACGTTCTAGATGTCCTTCATTGATAAAATCTGTCAGGGCGTACTGTTCCAATAAGCTGGATTGGCGGTCTGCTAACCATTTAGCACGAGTAAATACATCTATCAAACTGTGCGGTAATACCAGATAACCCAAGCGCAGAGATGGAAACAGTACCTTTGAGAATGTACCGACGTAAATCACTGAGTCGCTTTGATCTAGTCCTTGCAATGCGGGGATAGGACGCTCACCATAACGATACTCGCTATCGTAGTCATCTTCAATAATCATCACTCCTGATTTCTGCGCCCAAGTTAGCAGTTCTAATCTGCGGGGTAAGGATAGCAACGCCCCTGTAGGGAATTGGTGGGATGGGGTGACGTAAATTAGTTTAATATTGGGCGTGATACCTGTGGTGAGGCTACTAACTAACAGTCCTGATTCATCGACAGACACAGGAAATAAACAAGCTCCCTGGGCTAAAAAAGCCCGTCGTCCACCTAAATAACCAGGTTCTTCTACAGCAACCCACTCACCCCGATCAATTAAAAGGCGGGTGATTAAATCCAGCCCTTGTTGGGAACCCCCAATCATGATAATTTGCTCTGCGCTACATTTTACCGCCCTAGAGCGAGCCAGATAAGCAGCGATCGCTTCTCGTAGAGGTTGATATCCCCTGGAATTACTAGCATAGTCGAGCACATCATGATCAGCATGGCAATGGCGAGACAGCAACTGACGCCACAGGTTGAGAGGAAATTGATCAAATGCTGGTCGTCCATAACTGAAGCTAATTTGTGCTTCTGGTTCTGGCAGATAGAATAGCGATCGCTCTGTTAAACTCTCACCATAAGCTGATAGTGATATGGATGAACCGGCTTGTTGAGGTGTTGACTCAACTGGTGCTGTATCTAATAAATCATCAGGGAGTCGGCGACAGACAAAAGTTCCCGACCCGACAGTTGTTTCTAGATAGCCTTCACTCAGCAATTGCTCGTAGCTTTGAGTAACGGTACTCCGGGAAATACTGAGAGATTTAGCAAGTCTACGCGTTGAAGGTAACTTTTGTCCTGGTGCTAACCTTCCTGAGAGTATCGCCCGTCGTAGTTCCTCGTAAACTTGGCGATGTAGTGGTAAATCTGCTTGGGAGTCGATAGTAATCACAAAGTCCATATTTTAACTCTGCATCAAAGCAGCAGTTACCGTAATTACGCATTACCAAAAGTGGACTGCTACTTTAGTTAAAAAGTGGCACTTGTATCATGCCACTTTTCTGACTACTCTGGCGATGTAGAGTTAAAAATTACCAAATTATGGCTCGAAATGCAGCCCCCAGCCCAAGAACAACTATTAAACGCGTACCCCAACGCGCAGACTATGAGCGCGACACTATCTATCAAATATTGGATGAGGGATTAGTTTGTCAAGTGGGATTCGTCGCCGATGGACAGCCGGTTGTCATCCCCACTGCTTACGGTAGAGTTGATGATACGCTATATATTCACGGCTCGCCTGCTAGTCGGATGTTAAAAACCCTTTTGCAAGATATTGATGTCTGCGTGACCGTGACTTTGCTTGATGGGTTAGTATTGGCGCGATCAGCGTTTCATCATTCCATGAACTACCGTTCGGTGGTGGTTTTTGGTAAAGCAACACTCGTACAAGATGCAGAACAAAAGTTACTTGCACTGCAAGCCTTTACAGAACAAGTAATCCCTGGATGTTGGCGCGAAGTACGTCAACCAAACCGCAACGAATTGGCGGGAACACTGGTACTATCTTTACCTTTAGTGGAAGCTTCAGCCAAAGTTCGTACTGGTGGGCCGCTTGATGATGCTGCTGATTATGAACTACCAGTATGGGCGGGGGAAATTCCCTTAAAGTTAACTGCGGCTACACCTATTGCTGATGTGCGATCGCCCCATCCCATTGCAACACCTGTCTATGCTAGCAACTACATCAGACGAAGTCAGTAGCCATGAATAAACCAAACTATGTTACACATGACAATCCCGCCAGTGATATTTAATTTTGCCCAATTACCTAACATCCAAACCTTGCTAGATTGGCACAGAGGGAATAGGCTGAGAAAATAGACAATTTAGAATCATCAATCAGACAGTCTATGGCTAAACTTTTTGACTGTATTACTGAAGAACTACAGAAATTTATTGCTGCTCAACACCTTTTTTTTGTTGGTTCTGCTCCCCTCAGTCCTACAGGTCACGTTAACCTTTCTCCCAAAGGATTGGAAAGTTTTCGCATCCTTTCTCCTCATCAGGTAGCTTATCTAGATGTGACAGGTAGCGGTAACGAAACTTCCGCTCATCTCCAAGAAAACGGGCGCATTACCTTAATGTTTTGCGCCTTTCAAGAACCCCCATGTATCCTGCGTCTCTATGGTCAAGGACATACAGTACTACCTGATTCCTCAGAATGGCACAACCTCTATCCCTTATTTTCTCCCCTCTCTGGAGCGCGTCAAATTATCGTTGCTGATATCGAGCGAGTCCAAACCTCCTGTGGTTTTGGTGTACCACTTTATGAATATCAAGGGCAAAGGGAGACTTTAGTCAAGTGGGCTAATAAAAAAGGAGAAGCAGGAGTTCGAGAATATCAACAGCAAAAAAATGTTGTGAGTATTGATGGTTTAGTAACTCCATTGGGTAAATTACCCTGACTCTGACAATGTCATACCAATTCAAAATTCAAAAAACCTGATTTTTGTAGCGACTGTCTTAAAAGTCAAAATACCCAACTTTTATAAGAGTCGGGTATCTGAGCTAACGTACTTCTTTCAGGCTTTCAGCTTGCTTGGTAAACAACTCAGTGAACAAACTCATCACACTCCGTTCTTCACGAACTTTAATATTAGCTGTGAGGGACATACCAGATTGCAAGGTAATGTTTGTGCCATTAATAGACAATGTTTGTTTATTCAGGGTAATTTTCGCCGGGAAACGATAAAACTGATGCGTTTGATCAGGAGGTAAAGCATCAGAAGCGATACCATCGACTACTCCCTTGATATCGCCGAACTCACTAAATGGGAAGGAATCTATCCTCACATCTACCTTCATCCCTTTGCGGACGAAACCAATATCTTTATTAGTTATGAAAACTTCGGCAACATAATTTTCCTGGGGTACTATTTGCAGCAGTTTTTGAGTGGCATTAGCAACAAAACCAGGACTTTTAGCTTGTAAATCAAAAACTGTGCCACCGACAGGAGCACGTAGCTCTTGATATTTGACATTCATTTGAGTTTGTGTGATTTTGCTATTGATATCTGCCAAACGCTGTTCATTATCCAGCAAAACTTTTGAGAATTGGCTATCAATGCTGGCAATGCGTTGTTTATTATCAGATATCTTATCCAGAATACCTTTATCAGAAAAAGCTACTGTGTTGGTTAGCTGCTGCCTGCTTTTTTCAATATCAAACCTTAGGCGTTGCTCTTCTTGGACTAATTGTGCTACTTCCGCAGCCAGATTTTGTACTTGTTGTTGTTGGTTGAGATACTGAAGCTGAGAAATACCACCTTCTTCTGCTAAGGTTTTGAGTTTATCTAAAATCTGCTGTTGGATGCCTAGGCTTGCTTGAGTGTCGAGATTTTTTACTTGTGTTTGACTTAATTGTTTCTTAATTTTTTCTACTTCTAACTGTGCCGCCGCCGAGCGTGAATCTAGTTCTTTTTTAGCAACTTGTAAACGCTGTTGTTCATCATCTCCTATACCTACACCTGCACCAGTTTTTCTTAATTCAGTCCGCAGTAATTCGTTTTCTGAAACTAACGCTGCTCGGCTTTTCAGTAAAAAAGCAACTTCTGGTGGTAATTGACTTTGCAAAAACCCCAGTTCTGATCCTGTCGCTGAACTAGCCTGGATGAGTTGACGATAAATTTGGTTTTCTTTAATTAATGCTGTGCGAATCTTTTTTAAAGAATCTAACTCCGCACGGGTAGCAATGGAGTCGAAGGTTAGCAATAAATCTCCTGGTTTGACTACATCTCCATCTTTAATCAAAACCTCTTTGACTACTCCACTTATAGGAGCTTGTACTTCTTTAACTGTTCCTTGTGGCTTTAATTGACCGACTGCTGGTACTACTTGTTCAATTTTAGAAATATAAGCCCAACCTATACCAAAGCAGGCTAGCAGCATCATAGTTACCATGATGGCGCGTGACCAAATTGGAGATTGGCGCAGCACAATGGATTGATCGAATTGACTGTCTCTGAAGTTGACTAGAGACTCTGGAGATGATTTCGCCAGGGTTGTTACTACCCGTGAATCTGATTTGACTCCCTTGTCTTGCGGAGTCATACCATTATGATTATTTCCGTTTAATTGAGTCATAAGGAATGGGGATGGCGATAACAAATTTTGACAGACGTTGTAGTGCAACGTCTCTATAACAAATGACCAATGACTAATTACAAATTAACCTCTTGTTGCTGATAAAGGTAAAAATAGTGACCCCTAGCAGCCATTAAATCTTTATGGGCACCTTGTTCGATAATCCTGCCATTATCCATAACAACAATGCAGTCTGCATGACTGACTGTGTTGAGGCGGTGGGTGATAAAAAATACTGTACTACCTTGGAAACTACTGGCTAGATTGAGACAGACTTGCCGTTCTGTGGGATAGTCGAGAGCGCTGGTAGCTTCGTCTAGAACTAATAATTTTGGTCGTTGTAATACAGAACGAGCGATCGCTATTCTTTGTCTTTGTCCGCCGGAAAGTCCTGCTCCTCGTTCACCAACGCGGGTGTTGTAACCGTTGGGTAAGCCCATGATAAATTCGTGGGCGGCGGCGATGCGAGCCGCTTCGATAATTTCTTCGGTGGTGGCGTCGGGGTTTGTCAGGGCGATATTTTCTTGGACAGTACCATCAAATAGTAGTGGATCTTGGGGTACTACACCAATCTGTCGTCGCAGTGAGTAAAGTTCTACTTTGGCAATGTCGTAACCATCAATCAAAATCCTGCCAGACTCGACATTGTAAAGCCTGAGCAGTAGTTTCATCATAGTACTTTTACCCGATCCACTTTGTCCAACAATGCCGACGAATGTCCCGGCTGGTACTTCTAGGTTGACATTGGCCAGTTGCATGGGGCCATTCTGTGCAAAGCGGAAGGAAACATTATCGTATTTCACTGACCCGATGATCGCAGGTAAGGGGATATTGTCTCGATCAATTTCTGCTTCTTGGGGTGTATCGACGATATCACTCAACCGCTCCAGTGATAAGGCTGTTTCTTGAAAGCTTTGCCAAATTTGTGCCAAGCGTAATATGGGGCTGGTGACGTAACCGGAGATAATTCTAAAAGCAATTAACTGTCCTAAGGTTAAGTCACCTTGGAGTACTAAAAATGCTCCCACCCACAACACCAATAAACTACTGAGTTTGTTGAGAAAGTTGCTGGTGGAATTAGCCAGGGTAGAAGTCACAACGGTTTTAAACCCAGCCGCTACGTAACGAGCATAACGTTCTTGCCAGGAGAAGCGCGATCGCAATTCGATATTTTGCGCTTTTACTGTTTGAATCCCTGACATCACCTCAACTAAATAAGATTGAGTTTCGGCGTTGCGTTCTGCTTTTGTGCGTAATTGTCTACTAATTGTGGGGGAAGCAATTAAGGTGATAATCACAAACAACGGAATTGTCCCCAACCCTACTACGGTGAGCTGCCAACTGTAAAACAGCATCACCACAATATAAATCACTGAGAAGACCGCATCTAAGACCACGGTTAAAGCAGTACCTGTGAGAAACTGACGGATATTTTCTAATTCGTTAATCCGAGTTGATAGTTCCCCTACCGGTCGGCGTTCAAAGTAACGTAGTGGTAGACGCAATAAATGGTCAATGATTTGTGAACCTAACCCCATATCAATGCGGTTCGTAGTATCCACAAATAAGTAAGTCCGCAGTGTGGTCATCACTGCTTCAAATACACCTACAGCTAATAACAGCGCACCCAAAACATTCAGGTTGGTGATGCTATTTTGAATAATCACCTTATCGATAATTAATTGAATTACCAATGGGTTAGCCAGGGCTGCCAATTGCACAAAAAAGGAAGCAAAAAATACTTCTATCAGAACTCGACGGTGTTGTGACAAATAGGGGAGAAACCACCTAATACCGAAGCGTTCTTGGGGTGTTTCATTGGTAGCCGAAACCAGCAACAACCTAGTTTGTGGCGGTAGATTGGCTTCATCAATATTGAGGTGCGCCACTAATTCCGCAGGTTTGCAGCGCACAATTCCCTGGGATGGGACACCCACGACTACCTTATTAGCATCGGCTGCGTACAGCACAGCATAACTCTCACCGTAGCGAATTATTGCCGGTGTAGGGATGCGGGTAATGGCGGCGGTAGGAATATCTACCAATTGGGCTTTGAGTCCAATTAACTCTGACACATAGGCACAAAGTTGAAACGATAGAGTACCTTGGCGCTTCATCTGCTCATTTAAGATGCGACGTACCACTTCTTTACGGAAGGGGACTTGCAGGTACTTCGAGAGCATTTGGAAACAGGCGAAGGCGGAATTTAATTCCCCTTGTCCACGCACAAAGGGATATTTTCGATGTTTGTCTTTACCCTGTGACGAATAGGCGGCTGATACAGGTAGTTCATCAGATGCGTAGGGAATATCTAGGTCATCGTCTACAATCTCGGCTGTGACTGTGTTTACCGCTAGGGGTGCTGGATGACTGTCGAGGAATGATAAATCGGCGGGAGATATCCCAATCAGACGCGCCGGTACTCTACCCTCGACGTTGATTGAGTTTCCTCTGCCATCGCTGACTTCTAACTGTGAACCAGGAGGGAAGTTGGTGACTGTACCATCGCCACTCACAAACCAAATACTTTGGCTATCTAGTTGGCTAAAAGAGGTTTTCCCTGGTAGGAGATAGTGTACCTTGGCTTGTGGGAAAGCTTTTTCTGTAAGTTCTTTGAGATTAGTACTGGCTAAAGCTTGCTTTTCTAGCACTGAACCCAAGACATCGAAGACTTCGACTATACTAGGGCGTTGCTTGCGCGCTAGAGCAAAAGCTGGGTATGTAGTAATGAGGCGTAAGTAATCAGTTGTACTGATAGTTAAACATATAACTTCAGTAGAAGCGATCGCTGTTTCACAAGCAACCTGACGAAACAAGCTAATTTCCCCTAGAATTGCCCCAGGCTGTAACAATTTTAAGGTAACAGGCAACTGGGTTTGGGGGTCGTATCCCAACAACCGCACTTGTCCCTCATAAATAATAGTGATGCGATCGGGGATTGCTTCTTTACCGATAATTTTCTGGCCTATGCGGTAGCGGTATGCTTGCAGTTGTTGTGAGAAATTATCGATCTCTTCAGTTGGTAATTGCTCAAATCCTTCCAGGGTGATGAGAAATTCTTGAAAGGCGTTCTTGATATAAGTCATGCCAAGTTTGGGTAATCAGTTTATATAAATTTGTGGATGAAGGTGAATAAATTTAACTAATGAGGATTGTTATTTGTCATTTGTTAAGGGTAAAGAGTCAAGAGTTATTATTCTCATCTCCCTAATGCCCAATACTTCGACTACGCTCAGTACAAGTGCTCCATGCCCTATTTCCTGGTTAGATTGTTATATTATCAGAGTTTATCCTCACCTAGACGAGCCAATTTGGCTAAGAATGTTGACACTTTCTGGTTGCTGAATTTGCCAATTCTGCTCTGTGATTTGAGTTTGCAACCAACTATGAAAACGTTCGTTGATTAAACGTTGGCGTAGTGCTCGATCCAACTTAGCAGGTAGTAACTTTTCTAGGCGGACGAGTACAATCCATTCTCCTAGTTGAGTGGGTGGTAATAATTCTTGTGGTTGGCTGATAGACAACATTTTCGCCAAAGCTGGATGAACAGCTTGCAATTCTATCGGCCCGACTAGTCCATCTGTCTCCTTTTCCGACCCTTGAGCATATTCTCGTGCTAATTGCTCAAAAGATTGTTCTTTTTCTTGGATGCGGAAGTAAATTTCTTGAGCAATGCCGATATCAGAGGTACTGATCAGAGAATAAACTATCCGATCTAACTGCGGCTTGCGTTGAAAAAAGTATGATTCTAAATCACTACTCCAAGTGATCTGTTTGAACTTTTCGAGTTTGAATTGACGAATCGCCATAGCGTCAAACTGCTTTGCACTCATACCGTGCTGCTGTAACCAAAGCTGACGCATAGCTTCGGAAGTAAATTGATATTGCTCGGCTAATTGTTCCGAGGCTTGCTTTGCTTCTTCCGCAGTACATGGAACTTGGGCGATCGCTTCGTCGATGATCATTTCTCTAATCAGCAACGGCAGGATTTGGTATTCTGCCAAAAGCGGCAAAACCTCTGCTCCTGTAAGCGTGCGATCGCCCAATTGCAGAACTCTAGTCATATCACTTGTTAGCAGGTTTGCCACTGGTGTTACTTGTCCCAAAAATCATAGGGATAAAAAGTTCAGAAAAGGTTTTGAGTTGGTTAAGAATACACCAAAGCCTCTACTCGCAGAACTTTGGCTTGTTCACAGGATGTGAAAAATTATATATTGACCACCTTAAGATAGGTTGAATTAATTGATGCTATAAGTTTATAAAAAGTTAAGTATTATTTCGTATGTTTAATTGCAGCAACACTGATTTTATAAGTAATAGAGAGAAATACCATCAGTAAAATTACTACTTATACCTTGAGCATTGCTCTTCTATAGCGTTAATCAATCTAGTGAGATACAGATTGATTAACCTCACCCCGATCAAGCTGTGCTTTACCTCCCCTCTTTGAACTCGCGGCTACGGTGTATGCACAAGTCGTGAAAAACCATATCCCGCCTGGGATTGAAAATCCCAGTCTCACAGTGAAAGTCCATTGAAATGGACTAGGCTTAGAAATAAAAAATGTTTTAGTCCTCTTTAGAGGAGTTTGGCTATTAGACGACGGTTTACAACCATTGGCGGGACTGTCGTATTCTTTTCTGGAATTGGTATCAAATTTCCTGCGGTTCAATCAAAAAAACCCTCTCCAAGTTGGAGAGGGACACACTTTGTGATGGTTGGGTAAATTGCAACCCAACCATCAATAATTTTCTAGACTAAGCCAGACTTAAATTCACCTGGACGATCACATCATTGAAATCTCTATCTCCACTAACTGGTAAATCTTCAAACCCAAAGGTATTATTACCCAGCACTCGGACTTGATTCGCGCCGCCACTGTTAGCACCCAAGTATGGGAAGTAAACTGTGGGGTCGTTGTTGGGATTGGTATCCAGAATGGCATCAGGTCTACCATCCACAATCAAGAATGGTGCAAAGATGGAACCAGGTTGGAAAGTACCAGTGAAAGTAGCCGTACCTTGATTATTTACAGCATTATTCACTGCCAAATCGATGCCTGGAATCCTGCTACTGACAGCAGCTTGAGTATAACCAGCTTGACCGGGAAGAACATCGGCAACACCATCACCATTGGTATCAATGCCGCCATTTTCATTAGCTACACGATAGAAGCCGACAAAGTTGTTGAAACCAGCATCTCTGTTCACCACAAATTCAGCATTCACCAGTTGGGTGACATCGCGTAAATCAAGCACCTCTCCCTGTGGTTGTCCTTGCAGATTTGTCCCCAAAGGTACGTTGTTTCCGGAATCTGGATTGATTACCTGTCCATCAGCGTTGACCAAAACGGTAATTTCAGCATCATAGACACGGCGTTCGGTAGTCACCAAATTGTAGTTAGCATCGAGAATGGGGAAACTATAAACAGGAGTCAAGGTAACTTTGGCATAAGCCCCACTACCATCGTTGAGGCGTTCTATGTTCACCTCCAAGTGTCCATAGTGTTTACCGCCATCAATTAATTGCGGTACACCATTCACTTCTTGCCACAACTCACCTGCATCCTGGTCAGCAGTCCACTGACTAAAGGTGTTATATGACAGTAGAGGCTGATCCAAGCCGGAACCTAAGCGTTTTTCACCGCGTAGTCCATCACCTGCGACACCGACGTCGTAGTAATATACGCCAACACCGTTGTTATTCTCATCCACAAAACTGCGCTCAAACATCTCGCTGTGACCAGACAGCACTGCTAAGACGCCGTATTGCTCAAACATGCCTTGATATTGGCGCAATGGCGTACCACCTTGGCCACTAGAGAGGGTGTGATTCATGGGTTGACCATGTTCACCGTTGCTGTAGGGCGCATGGTGGAACTGCACAAACACCATTTGTCCCTGTTCGCGGGCATCTTGCAACTGCGCTTGCGCCCAGTGGAACTGGGCGCTACCAGGGTTGAAGTCTGCTAGGTCAGTACCACCTGCGGCTTCATATTGTTGCCTGGTATAGTTTTCTTGAGTATCAGTGCCTGAACCTGTGTACTCTTGTCCACTGATCTTGGCTGGTTGTCCTGCGCCACCGTAGTTACTGCGGCGATCGTCTGGTTCACCGTTGGAGCTATCGAGGGTAATAATTGTCACCGGGCCGTAATCTACACGGTAATAATTATCCCGATGTTCTGGTGTGCCGTTATCTGGGGCATCAAAATAAACATGGTATTTCTCACGCCCAAACTGAGGCCCAAAGCGACCATCAGCATCAGTACCATAGCCACCATTCAACGCCCCAAAGTTTTCCCAGTTACCCAAGGCTGGCAAAATCGGATATTGGGACAACCCACTATCATACTCACCTGCATTGTGGCGGAAGAATTCATCCCAACCAGGCTGGTAGCCACCACCCTGTACCAAATCCCCTGGCATAACCAGGAAGTCTGGTTGACGGCTGTTGATAATCTCGAGGTTGCGTTGATAGCCTTCGGTTTCTGTCAAGGCGTAACGCAATGTCTGACCACTTCCCGAACCACTTGTACCGAAAGTTTCAGCCCATTGGCTATCAGTCAAGTTGGGACGTGCTGCTGATCCTGATGCTAGCGCGCCTGGTTGCCATTCTCTGTATGTTGTGCGTCCTAGAGGTTCAGTTTCGCTATCGGACATGGCGATGAAGCGAATACTCTCCCAGTCATCTTTGCTGGGTGCAGTCTTAAAGGTGGAGGTGAACACCTCAGAACCTTGAGTTACGGTGTACTCATAGGTTTCACCAGGTAATAAACCCCGCACATCTACGGTGTGCTTGTACTTCTCGTCGCCCAGCAACCAAGAACCAGCTTCTAGTCCAGCGATGTTCTGATTCTTTTCCGCAGTTGTGTAAGCCAGTACAGGCTCAAAGGTCGGGTCACTGGTAAAACTGAGGTTAATGTTAGAACTTACACCCTTAATTTGCAGGGTAGCGGTAATATCCTCTTCCGTAAACCAGGTGAAATACATGCCATCAGTGGATGGCTGCTGTAAATACGGGTTAACACGGAAGGTTTCATTGACATCGGTGACGTTGACAAAGATGGTTTGGGCAACGGTCGATTTACTATCACTGGCAATGACTTCTACTTCATAGGTATTAGTGCCAGCAGCGCTACCGGGGGCTTCAAAGTCTGGTGCAGCTAGGAAACTGATAGCGCCTGTGGTTTCATTGATGGTGAATAGGTCTTTGTCGGCGCCGCCGTCAATCTTGAAGGTAACTGTGTCACCCTCGCGGTCTGTCGCTGTGACCACAGCCACGGAGGTATAATTTTCCTTGACATCGAAAGCGGAATTGGAAGTAATCTCTGGGGCTACATTGGTTGCCAAGTTCAGTGGTTTTTCCAACCGCAACGTAATGATTTCGTTGTTGTCGATCGCTGGCGGTCTACCCACAGAGAAGGGATAGTTATTATCATTGGCGACGAGAATGGTATTTTCATCAATCACCACCACCGATTCAATCGTCACGAAGGGGAAGGTAAAGGTAGTTTTGCCATCTCGATTTAAATCGTTGGGGTCTTGAATATTCAACAAGTCCGCGATTTCTTCTTTGGCAACGAAGCCTATGGCATCTTTTTGGGAGAAGTCAACCTTGAATATCTTCTTAAAGGCAGCAGCTGCACCTTGGTTATTGTCGCGCTCAATTACCAGATATTCATTTTCGTTGACGACGGTAATTGCCCCGATCGCATGATTGGGTTTTTCCATGCGGTAGTAACCGACTAAACCCTGGTAGGCTTGAGATTCTACGTCAAATTCGTAGATGCGGAGGGAATTCGCCGGATCACCAACTACAGTTCCTTCTAACAACGGATACAGGGTTTTCTTGTCGGGGCTGATTGCCAGTCCTTCAAAGCCGCGAGAACCTCCCAAATTGGAGACCACTGATTGACCCACGAATTGATCACGTACCAAGTCACCAGTACCAGGGAAGTCGGTGAAGTAGGCATCAACGCCTAACTTGATGAACTGTTCGTATTCTGCTTTCGGGTCGCCGTTGTAGTCGAATGCCAGGAAGACAGGTTCGTTGCGGAAGGTGTAAGGATGGACTTGTAAGCCGACGGCGTGGGCATCTTGGACTAGGGTGGTGGGAGTACCGAGGACGCGATCGCGTTCGTCAATTGCACCATCACCATTCAAGTCATCTGGTCTACCATCGCCATCACGGTCTACTGTGTTGGCGGGGACAATCAAGCGTTTGTTGGGGCCGATACCTGCTGCATAGGTGGCGATCGCCGCTAGTCCTGTGGGTTTGGCTAGGTCGCCGTAGGTGCGGGTGTCGCCACTGACAATAAAGTCATAGGGTCTACCTGTAGCGCCACCAAACAGTTGTACTAGAGGAATATTAATGCCAGCCGCAGGCATGATCAACTGTTTCAGTTCCTGGAGATTACCCACTTCAAAGGACTGAATGAATATCCGTGATGGATCGGTGAAGTTTTCGGCAACTAGGGTATCAACTAGCTTTTGACCCAAATTAATGTTGATGGGGGAACCATCCAGGAGTTTGCCTTCAGAGGCGAAGAAGGTGGGGTGTTTAGTTTCAGGATAAATACCGATTTTGCGTCCGGTTTCTCTTTCTACCTGCTTCACCAAATCGATGATTTCTTCCAGAGTAGGAACTTTCAGCCCATCATTATCAAAGTTGGTTCCCCGTAAATCTGGCAGACGTTCAATGGAATTGAGGGTTTTGATTTCCGCTAGGGTCAAGTCTTCGCTAAACCAACCTATAATTGTGCGACCGTCAATTACTTTGGTGGTCAGGCGATCGGCGAACTCTGGGCGTTCGTTAATATCGGTGCTGGTGTCAGTTCTGTTGACGGAACCATCGGCGTTGAGGATGGCGAGGGCGTTTTCGTGACGGGCGATTAAATAGCCGTCTTTGGTGGCTACCAAGTCAGGTTCGATGAAATCAGCCCCATCAGCGATCGCTAGTTTGTATGCTTCTAGGGTGTGTTCTGGTCTGTCACCACTAGCGCCGCGATGACCTAGTACTAGAGGTGCGTTACCAGTTAAGGTGTTAAACTCAGTCTTTTGCAGCACCTCTGGGTTATCAGGGGAACGGACAAACTCACTGGTTAGTTGGTCGCGGACTAAATCCCCTGTGCCAGGGAAGTCTGTGAAGTAACCATCGACACCCAAGTTGATGAATTGTCGGTATTCTAATTGGGGATTGCCGTTGTAGTCGGCTGCCAGGAAACGTCCTTCATTGCGGTAGGTATAAGGATGTACCAACAAGCCTGCTTCATGGGCATCCTGTACTAAAGTGGTGGGTGGGGTGAGGAATTTATCGGCATCGTTCACTACACCGTCACGATTGATATCATCGGCAACACCATCACCATTGGCGTCTACACCCTTGACAGAAACAATCATCCGCTTCCAAGGGCCAATCCCATCAGCGTAGGTAGCAATTTCTGCCAAACCTTCTGGTGTCCGCAGGTCCGCATAGGTGCGGGAGTCACCGTTAACTACAAAATCGTAAGGCTGAGTTTCAATTAGGGAACCATCAAGTCTCACATCCACCGCATCCAACAACTGCACCAAAGGTATATTGGTGAGTTTCGACAGTTCCTTGAGGTTGGCAGTTTCAAAGGATTGGATGTAAACCCTGGTGGGGTCGGTGAAGCCAGTTTTTTCTAGGGTTGCTAGTAGGGGTTCTTCCAAGGACAGACCCAAATCATCGTGGAAAATGGGGTGCTTGGTTTCTGGGTAGATGCCAATTTTCTTGCCGGTGTCAGCTTCTGTTTGCTGGACTAGCTGGATGATTTCTTCCAGCGTGGGAATTTCATAGACGCCGTTAAACGCTTGGGTACGGAAGCCTTGGGGCATAATTGCCCGGAGGGTCTTGATTTCCGCCAAGGTGAAGTCAGAAGCAAAGAAGCCTTCTTCCGCGACGCCATCGACAACTTTTGTGGTGCGGCGGTCAGCAAATTCGGGACGAGAAGCAACATCAGTGGTGGCGATTAAATTAGGTTCATGGCGGGCAATCAGTACGCCATCCTTGGTAGATACTAAGTCTGGTTCAATGAAGTCAGCACCGCGTTCAATTGCCAGTTTGTAAGCGCCTAGGGTGTGTTCTGGTAATTCCCCACTCGCCCCTCGGTGTCCAATAACGATGGGTGCTTCACCATTGAGTGTATTCAAACTGGGGAAATTAGGTGTGGCAATAGGGGCGTCTAACAGCTTACCAGTAGCATCAAAATGTAGTAAGTAAGGGCCAAACTCGTCCCCAATCCATAAAGTACCATCGGCAGCTATTACCAAAGATTCAATGTCAAAATCAGCACCAGTTAACAGGCGATCGCTGGAATTTTCATTGACAATTTTGAAGGGGACTTTTTTGTCGGGGTCGGATAGTTGGATAAAATCCAAGATTTTGACGCTACCGTTACCACCAGATTCTGCACCCCGGAAACTGGGGTCAGCGCGATAAACCCGCAGCAAGTAATCAGGACTATTAGCCTTACCACCAAACCCGTTATCTGATAAAAACCAGAAGGAGTTGTCATCAGCAATTTGGACATCACTAAATCCTTGAATTGGCTGGGCGGCAAAGGGGATGTTGCGTCCGTTGGTAGTACCTGTGATGGCGCTACCGGATGGTGGCCCCTCAGCAAAGGTATCAGCTGGTAGGGCAGCGTAACCTACAAGTGTGACTTCGGGTGGTCTGGTCAAGTTTTCGGGTAATTCCAGAATGCCCAGTCTCGCAGGTGTATCACCATTTACCTTAAAGTCGTTATCATTCAACACAGCCAGGGTATTGGGTGCTACCAGCGCCAGACCTTCGATTTTATCTACCCCGGTGTAACCCAACTGGGCGACATTGGTAATCAGACTCTTGCTAACGGGGTTAATGTTGGCAGCAGTTAACTCAGCCTCTGAAAGTTGTTCAATGGTTTTACCAGCAGGTAAGTTGAAGTTAGCGGGGTTATTAATATTGGTCGCTGCTTTCAAATCAATTTCAAAAATCAATTTATTGGCATCTGCACCAAAGCGATCGTCCCGTTCCACAACTGCAAATCTGCCGTTACCGAGTGAGACAGCATCGCCAAGTTTGTCGGTTCTAGCAGTACCAGCACCTGTTATGTCCTCCAGCAGATATAAATACTCGCCGGTGACTTCTTTACTAACGACATCAAATTCTACAATTCTGAGATTGCGAGAACCTCTAGATGTGGCATCGTTAGCTACATCAGGGTTATCAATGGGACTTTGGATAAAGGCATAAAGTTTAGTCCCTTCCAGGGCTACAGCTTCAAAACCCCGGTTATTGCGGCGTTGGGCATAAACTTCTGGTAACACGGGTGTGCCGAAATCAACACCACCGTTCTGTGTAGAGTCGGTAGGCGCGCCTTTGGGGATGAAGCGCTCAAGTAGTTTACCGTTGCTGTCAAAATGGTAAATTGCTGGGCGGTACTCATCTACTAGCCAGTAGTCGCCGTTGGGTGCAACCACAATTCCTTCTACGTCCGCACCTAAAGGATCGTTGGGTAAGCGGTTGTTATTTAAATCCACGCCGATTTCATCGGTGTAAGCCAAACCACCAGCCCCAGCTTGGACATTGGGTAGTCCAGTTAATGGGGTTGTACCATCGGGGCCATATAACCCGGTTCTTTTGGTGATGGTGATGTCACCTGTGCGCTTGTTGAGTTCAAAGCTGACGATTTCTGGCTGGAAGTCTGGGAGGAAGAATGGTCTGTTGAAGCCTGTGGGTTCACCGTTGGGGCCACGGTCTGTGTGGGTGACAAATTTCAGGTTGCCATTGTCGGCAATTCCTGTGAAGTACAAGCCGGAGAAGCCACCTAATAAAATCTCGTCGCCCTTGCTGGTTGTACCCAAGGTGGGGAGGTTTTGAAAGTCGTAGTTAGTTAGTCTGGGCTGGACTACAGGATTGCGAGGATCGTAACTGGTGGTGTCAATCTTCAGGGGGTTAGGGAAGGCGTTAGCAATGTTTTCCCAGGGGACAAATTTAAAATTGGTGCTGATGTTTTCGTCATCAGCAATTACTCCTGGTTCGTTGCTACCGTCTTGAGTGACAAACAAACCAAATGGGAAGTTAGGACCAAGGGGGAGGTTGATCACATCCGCACCATCCGACTCTTGGACACTATCAATGCTGCCATTATTACCAACAGCAAAGCTACCTAAATAGTCGTTATTACCTTGGCGATTGTAAGCCACAAAGGTGTTATCGCCTTGAGAGGATGCCAGGAGATAGCCAGTACCGTTAGCGCCGTAGTAGATGGTCAAGCCTTCTACGTCGTCTTCTAAAACATCGCCACCTACAGCTTTAACACGATCAATCAGCTTACCGATGTTGCTACCGTTGGGTTCGGCGTCAAACTTCCAAATCCCCACATTTTCTTGCCCGATGTAGAGGAAGCCGGTTTCTTGGTCGGCAACCATACCCTCGGTTTGGGGGTCAAGTCCGGCGGCGGTGGGAATGGTGAACACCCGGACGCGTTCCACACCAATAGTGCCGTTACCTTTGTCAATCAGTTTGTACTGGGCGACATCTCCAGTTTCACGGCGATTGGCAAAGACGTAGTAATCCTTGGTGAAGGGGCTACGGTAAAAAGCTACACCGTAAGCACTGCGAGATGATGAGGAGAAGGGAGCGCTAAAGGGTGCAGCTTGGAAGAGAGTAGCGAGGTTGGGGTCGGTGATGTCTTCAAGATATTTACCCTCACCTTTACCATCGGGGTTGATTTTGAAGAATACCAGTTTATCGTTTTGGCGATCGCTTGCTACGGCAATATCTATAGCTTGACCACCTAATTTAAAGCCGTATTGCAAATCTACGTTGTTGTAGCGAATCCCACCAGGATTGATTTCTTGCAATAAGTTACCAGACAAGTCATAAATTCGCAGTCCGGCATTTTTTACTGAGGTGAGTACTAAGCTATTGGCGGAGTTGGTCGCATTCACATAAATTGCTGGGTCATCCGCATCGGCCCGTTGACTTACAGGCAATGTCTCATCATCCAACAGTGCTGGGGTAGTTTCCACTGTGGGGGTGACAGAGGGAATCAAGTTGGCGTCTAAGGTCATAATTTGGGTAAATTGGGTAGCACTAAAGTTGTTGTCGCTGACCAAGACAATGGACTGGCGACCATCGGCGAGTTTGGGGCCGAAAGCTAAACCTTCGATGTTGTCTTGTCCAGTGGCTAGATTCAAATCATCCAAATTCAACAGCAGGCGCTTTTGCGCGGGTTGGATGGCTGCTAGTTGTTCCGGAGTTAAATTGTTGAGGGCATCGTAGAAGCTAATGTCTGTTGCCCCTTGGAGACTGACTTCGTAGATTTTGATCGTGTTACCAGTACCAGGAATGCCCGCAGAGAAGGAACGTTCTAGGGCTAGTAAGGTGCCACGATTATCAATTGCTAGTAAATCTACTAAGCCATTGGTATTAAATCCTGTCTGTGGATTCGGTGGTGTGGCTACTGTATCTGTGATGTAGAGGTATTCTTTCTCTGGCTGTCCAGAAAATAGGTTGTATTGCAGGATACGCGAAGGTGTGGTGCTATTGGTGGAAGCAACTGGCCCGTCTTGCAGGAGAGCGTTTTCTGTAGCGGTGTACAGGGTCTTCTGGTCGGGGGTAATGGTGAGACTTTCAAAAGCTAAGTTATTTCGTATACCAGATATTTGGGTATCACCTGCATCAACAATACCGTTACCGTTGGTGTCTTGTACTACTGGTAAAAACTTCTTGGGTACTGCTAAGGAACGTATTTCCTCTCCTGTTAAAGAAAACTCTTTGACGAAGGGATCACCAACACGTCCTGCACTCAGATTGGCTTCACCTTCAGAAGATACAAAGATAGTGCCCTTGTTCGTCAGGGCAATGCCTTCTGGGTCAACGGTGAGGGCACCAAAGAAGTTGCCGCTACTATCTTTGAGGGGGGTGACATTGGTAAACGTTACCTCAGATGTCACGGGATAGAGGGTGAAGGTATAAAAACGCGCCGGGCCAAATTGAGAGCGATCGTCTGAGATCGCGTAGTAGCGGTTGTTGGCAGCATCGTAAGCTACGCCAGACAACCCACCCACGGGAACTGCCGTCCCATTCACCGTTCCCGCCGCACCAGAGGGGATAAAGCCAGTGGGAAAGATTACCTGTCCTTGGAATTCGATGTCGGGAATGGTTTTACCTGGTTCTGTAGCACCTACTTGCACATCTGTATATACCAAGCGATGGTCGGAACTGGGAAAGGGAAAGGTGCCTACTGCTGCAAAGTTGGGGTCTGTATTCAGAGGCCAATAGACTGCTGAGTTAACGATTTGCAAATCAACAGAAGGTAACACATAGTCAGCGCGTAAGTTCCCAGGAGTCCCATCAGCAAAGTCTGCGGTGTCGAAAGCCGGATTGCCTTGGTGATTGGTATTCGCACCACCTTGTAAGGCGGATTGTTGAATAGCACCGGGACTAGTGGGAATGGAATTAGTGTTGATGCTTGGGTTCTGTAAAAGTTGCAGGATGGCATTGTCAACGCTGTCACCGTCAAAGGGGTCGGCGTTCTGGTCGCCCATAATCACGAAGGTAGAACCAGCAGCAATACCACCTAACTGACCAGCGTCATCATAAATATAGTCGCCTTTACCAGGGGTAATATAGTCTGCCCAAAACCTGATTTCGTCGTGGTTACGCTTACCGTTCCGGTCTTCTGGCCCATCAAATACAGGTGGTGTAGGATGGCTAACTAAAACGTGTATGGTTTTTCCGTTGACTTGAATAGGTAGATCCCAGTGACTTTTGGAAGACAGCCGCAATACCTCTTGTTCTGCTTCTGAATAAAAAGCTGTGGTAGTACCAGGGGTGGCGATGGTAGGTAATAAAGAATCTGGCATGTCCTTCCATAAAAAGTTTTGGAAGGTGCGGACATTGTCTATATCGATGGGATATTTGGAGAGTACCAACATCCCAAATTGACCAGGATAGTTACCAAATCCAAAGGCGTCATCACCATATCCTGCTGCACCTTGGGTTGTGACGGCGCTACCGTTGTTGTTCAAGTCAAACCCAGAGGCAATACCTGTGTTACTGGGCGCAATGTAGAAGTAAGGATACTCAACGGGAGTAGCACCGTTTTGACTAACTGCAAGATAATTTTGCAGAAATAATTGCACTGCTTGGGCAGGATTTGCTGTTACATAATCGAATTCATTCAGCAGCAACACATCGGGGTTGTTGCGCTGGATAATTTCGGCAACCGCTTTTGCTTGGGCATTATCTGGGGTAGATAAATCGGTGATTAATTGACCTTCAGCATTGCGGTTTAAGGAAGCATTAAACTGAGAAAAACGAACTGTTTGGGTAGTTACCATGTGTTAGTTTGGTGTTGGTAGTTTGGGGTTGGGTGTTGGTAGAGCATTTATTTGCAGGTAAGCACAATAAAATAGTCACGAATTAAGATTATTCGGACGCAATGTAAGTAAGTTGGTGATCATAAACTTAACTAGTTTGCAAAGCGAAAAGAAAACCAAAATCCTGACAAATGCCAAACACCAACCATCATTAGTTAGCTTTATTTGCACTGCTATACTTAGATATATGCAGCTTTACTTTCTAAATAGAAAAACGCTATCGTGATTGCCGAAGAATTTGTTATTGACTATGTCACGGAAAATTGCTAAATCTGTTGACCAATTTTGCAGGCGTTGGCTGAGTTCCTGAAAGCGATCGCTTTCATCATACCTAGCAATATCATAATTGAAACTACCAGAAAATAGTACAGCTGGTATGGATGGTTTTTCGGTTTGTTGAATTTGGGCTTCAGTTAAGTTTAACAACAGTTGAGAATTCTCTAACTGATAGAAAAAGTTAATTGCTGCCTGTACAGGAGCTACACCAATATCGCACCAAGCCCCTGGTACTAATAACTTCTCGACAATATATCTTTTAGTATTATTGGGTAAACCGACCAGAATTTTGGGTTTGATACTCAGTCCCTGATAGTCGCTGTAGGGCAATCTGTTAGTAAAAATGCGCGCTAATTCAGGAATTTTTAGATAATTTATATTGTTTGGATCTATTATTTCAGTGAAGGTAACTGTACGATTCTGAAAAACGATACTTACGCCATTTTGAAATACAATTTGCGCGGCATTGGCTGCGATTGTTGGTTGGTTTCGCAGTTGCCAATCTCCAGGAATCACGCCGCTAATTTTGAGAAAATCCAAATTGAGAATTGTGGGATTAAATTGATTGGCTACTAGTGCGATCGCTAATTCTTCAAATCCGATATTTTCGGTAGTTGGTTCTGGATTGCGGTTGTCTAGAGCAGGTGACATATTTTAATTGAATAGAAAAACACCAACTGCATGTTTGCAGTCAAATCAATAGCTATATTGTTCAGCACTATTTTGAGTAGTGCCGTGAAATCCACTGGCGTGATTTTGTTACATAAATTTGCCGCTCTCCCTGTTGATGAATCATTGAGGATTACTGCATATATCTCTCAGTAATACAGGTATAGTAAACAACCAACTTATCAAGCAATTTTAACCAGAAGGCTACTTGCCTGATAGTTACTTCTTAGTACATCTTCAGACACCTTAAGTTATCCTAGTAACATTAAGAAATAGCTAGCAAATGGTTAAAATATAAAGATTACATATACTTTTACCTTTTTTCATGAAAACAATAAGAGTTCTTCACAAGGATATATGCATTGGTAAGTATATTTGTCAAGAAAAATATATCATTACCACATGAATCAATTCAAAATTCAAGACAGCCACCCACCAGAGGCTTTAGCGTAGCGGGACGCAGTACGGTTTTGAACCTAGCTTTTTCCTATAAATATACCCGTAGGGGCGAACAACCGTTCGCCCCCCTATTAGCTTGAGGCAGAAAAGCTACGCAATCACAGTAATATTGCTACTGTTGAGGGCAGCTCTATTTGATAACAGACCGATTTGAACCTTAGCTGCACCACCGTTACCATCTTCATCGAAGAATAGCTGACCTGTAGTACGGTCATAGATAAAGCGATCGCTAGCTGTTGTCACATTGCTACCAAGACGGAATAAGCCAGGGTCAAGTGTACCCAAAGCTTGGCTGAGTCCAAACTCTGCTTTGGAGAGCAAGATTGTGTCTGATCCAGTACTAAAGTCAGTCATGGTATCAAAATCACCACTACGAGTATCACTCAAGTAGAAGCGATCGCTACCATTACCGCCAGTGAAGAAATCGCGTCCGTTACCACCGACGAGGAGGTCATCGCCATTACCGCCAATTAAGGTATCGTCACCGTCACCACCATACAAAGTGTCGTCACCGTTACCACCATCTAAGTAGTCGTTACCGTTGCCACCATACATGATGTCATTACCGTTACCACCTAGTAAGGTATCGTTGCCGTTCTCACCGTAGAGAATATCATTACTATTTCCGCCCTCCAGTAGATCATTACCCTCGCCACCATAGAGGGTATCGTCACCATTACCACCCCTCAAAGTATCATTACCACCCAAACCACGGATAATATCATTACCGTTGGTGCCATTGAGGTTATCGTTACCAGGAGTGCCAATAATCCCACCGACAGCGTTGACAGTTACAGCCACAGATGCAGTAGCTGTACCACCCTTACCATCACTGACGGCGTAAGTGAAAGTATCACTACCGTTGTAGCCAGCGTTCGGGGTGTAGACAATAAAGTCATCGGCAAAGTTGCTGGGTGTGCCATTATTATTGACTGCGGCAACACCATTAGCAGGCGCAGATACCAGACTCAGTTGCAGAGGATCACCATTGACATCGCTGTCATTAGCCAGGACGTTGATGTTAACGGCAGTATTTTCATCAGTCGTGGCTGTATCATTCACAGCTACAGGTGCAGTGTTTAAGTTCAGCCCCACAACCACCGGGTCATGGTCTGAGGAACGGAAAGCATCAGGATTGTATAAGCTAGTTTGTTGTCCTGGTGACTTGAAGTTGGTGTTGTAGTCCAAAACATTGGGTTCATCAGCATTAATATGCCACTTAGCAGCCCCAGTTACCTGCGCTGTGAGTGAACCATTAGCTAAAGCATGATCTAAGGAACCCCACTGACCATCGAAAACAAATGAGTAGGAGGTATTGGGTACGAGGTTGGTGTATCCAGAACTTTCCAAAGCCTTAATGGGGTCTTCCTGGGCATAGGCGTTGATGTCGCCCATAATCAGGTAGTCTGTGTCAGTTGTACCTGTGGGATTGGTTGCTAACCATGCTGTCAAATCTTGGGATGCACGGGTGCGTGTACCATTGAACAGACTTTGACCGTCGCTAGCGTCAGCATCACCGACACCCTGAGTACCTCCACCCTTAGACTTGAAGTGATTGATGACGGCGGTGAATTGTTCACTATTGGAGTTTTGTCGGAAAGTTTGGGCTAGAGGTTTACGGTTCAGGTTATTAAAAGCACCTTGACCAAAGCCATCGGAGACTGTAGCTGCTGCACCTACTGGGGTGACACTACCAGGTTTGTAGATGAAACCAACGGCGATCGCATCTGTACCTAATTGCGGTAGTCCGGGATTAATAAAGGCATAAGTACCAGCACCAGCAACAGCATTCAGTCCGTTGATTAAATCTTGAATGGCACTGTTTGCACCGTAACCATCATTCTCGATTTCAATCAGACCGACAACATCAGCATTTAATCCTAAAATAGCAGCGATCGTTTTATCACGCTGACGGTTGAACTCATTCAGGTTTTCTGCACCCCGTTGTTCAGCAGTGGTAAAGCCACCACCAGTGCCATTACCGTTGAAGTAGTTGAGGACATTAAAGCTGGCAACTTTCAGTGTCCCGCCGACATCTGGTGTAGTTGTTGGGCGGGGATTAGCTGGGGTAAAGTCTACACCCGTGGAAGTTTGGACGCGATAACCTTCAAAACGCTGGTCTAAAACGCCAGTAATGCTAGCCACGGTATCGCCACCTCGTAGGGTGTTGGTTGCACTCAAGGGTTGACCACCACGACCAAAAATAATCGGGTCAGGGTTTTGCGTACCTCTGCCGTCATCCAGGATAATCCGCCGTGTGGCAATTTCTTGTAAATAAGCAGCGTAACCTGCAACACTGGGGTCATTGAATTGGGTATATTGTTCTAGTCTCCCATCTGTACCAGGTTGGTTACTAGCACCAGTAGACGAAAGCACAACCTGACCAAAGCGACCGAGTTGGAAATGTTCAGTAACAGTTAAACTCCCATTGGCACCACTGACATTCACCAGCATCCCTTCATAGCGTTCTAAATCTGCAACGCTAGTCACGGGGAACTGGATGGTAGTAGCTGTAGGTAGAACATCAGCACCCAAATTAATTACACTGCTGACCTGAGATAGTTGGGTAAGGCTGCTGCTAACCCCACCACTCGTGCTGGTAAATTCGCTCACTGTTCCCGTTACCCGCACCTTATTGCCAACGCTACCAGAGAACAGCCCATTGGGGTCAAAAATAAAGATCCCTTCGGAAGTTGTGGAGTTACTATCAGCGTCTGCATCTTCTTCTTGGACGTAGAAACCATTCAGCCCGGAAATACCAGGGAAAGCTGCAACCACAATCCCTTCAATTGTGCGAATACCGCTAAAGGTAGAGTCAAAGGCTGCACCATTACCTTGAATCTGATGAATTTTGGTAATGGAGAGAGAAACATCATTATCAGTGATAGTTGCAGTAACTGAGTCAATGTTGATTCCGTTATAGTTGGTATCATTACTACTGACTGCATGAGTAATAACACTGTTATGTGTACCTTCCACCAGGACATCATCTACGGCTGTCACTGTCACCGTTTGGGGTATATTCCAGTTAGCAAGGGTGAAGGTGAGAGTAGTAGCACTGGTTGTAGTTTGGGAGTCAGGAGTGATAGTAACTGTAACGTCAGTTGTCGGTCGGGTATTCAGCACAATAGTGTAGGTATCCGTCGCCCCGCCTTCGGTGACGTTGGTGCTACCACCAGATTGGGTAATTGTCACACCTGGAGGAGTGGTCGCATTTGCTGCTCCTGGTGTTGGGGTTAGGGCTTGGTAGGTGCTGGTGTTGCGATCGCCACCATTACCATTAGGTACTCGTTGTAGCGAATTTATAGCACCATTACCGCCCTCGTCTTCATTTACCTGGGGCTGACCTGGATTTAATAGAATGAGCAAGCCAGTATCATCAGCATCACTTGTGTCATAAACGATCGCATCAACTAAATTATTCGTGGTGACGGCTGTACCATTGGGGAAGTCGCTAGCATTACCTCTGTAGATGGCAACTGCATCTGCCCCATTTTGCAAAGTATTCCCAGCAAACACCAAGTCTACATTCGGTACACCTGCATTACCTAAAACAAAATAGCCGTTAGCATCGGTGCTGAAGCCATCCAAGTCAAAAGCTGCGTATGATTGGTCATTAGAACCGTTGTAGAAAACGACTACCAACCCACTGAGGTCGGAATTGCCCACACCACCATCATAAAGTTCGACAAACTCTGCTGCGTCGGTGCCTGGAGTATCTGAGTCAATTTCGTTGATGATGATGTTAGGTGAACCACCCAAGGTAATTACTTCACTGCGGAATTTTTGGAAGTTATCTTGAGCTAAGTCTTTGGAAATTGTGCCGTTGTTGTACCAAATGGTATCGCCGTTATCTACCAGTAGTTGAATTTGGCTAGTGTTGGTGAGGGAATTTGGCACTTCCACAATCGACTCAAAACTACCATTAGCGTTCAACGCTGTTAAATCAGCAGTACTCAACACAGGTGCATCAGCAGCGTTACCAGTCCATGTGTAAAGCCGGAAATCATTTGGTGCTGTTCCTGTGGCACCACCAACCGGGCCAGCAATAATCAAGTATTGGTTACTAGAGTTACGCTCAATGCTGCGGATACCACGTCCACCTAAATCTAAGAAGATAGGTGCGCCAAAGCTTGCAGATCCAGTTGTCCCACCTGTGGCATTGAGAATGCTGGTAAAGTTGGTAACAGGAATAATTAAGGCATCAGTGCGATCGCTGGTCGGTAAATTGGGCGCACGGAAGGAAACATAAGCACTATTTCCATCGGGTGCAACTGTCAAGCCTTCAATGTTGAAACCGTTGCGAATTTCTGGTGATACACCATTTGCTGCACTCGCAGCCAGCCCTAGGAAGCTAGCACCCAACCCATGACCATTGTTATTATCCCAAGCAATTAAATCGTCTTCGAGGAATTGATAGTATCCTTGGAAGGTCAGCGCAGTACTCGCGCCTGTACCAGAAATCTGCGTAGCGAAAATCCGTTCGCGGTTGGGCGCATCGTTGCCATTACTGTTGTTGCTGTGAGAACCTGACCAGTAAATTGTGTTGCCAATGCGGGTTGAAGCTTCGATGTCTACTTCACTGGAACCGGATAATCCCAGTAATGAGGTGAAGTCAAAGCTGGCTAGTGGTAAACCGGAATTGTTGCGATCGTACAGCCGAATTGTTTGGTCTTCGTCGTCGGCAACGAACATATAATTGGCATCAATAGCGATCGCAGTTGAAGCGTCACTTGTCCCTGTCAGAAAACGAGTGCTAGGAGTGACAGATCCTGCGGAAGCGCCGTAGTTAATGATGTAGGAACTGCTGAGTGTCCCGTCACTCACGGTGACAGTGATATTTGCTAAACCCACACCAGCAGGATTAATCTTCAGATTACGTTCTGCACCAGTACCAGTCAGGGTGAGGTTGGCATCAGGGACAACTGCTTGATTACTACTGGTGACTGTGACTGTAAGGTTCTCAATTGGTGTATCGGTATCACTCAAGGTGAAGTTAATACCCAATGTCCTCGCCGGGTCGGTAGGATCGTTAATTACACCACTAATAGCACCAGCACCAGTCTTGGGTAGGGGAACAGGTAGGTTTTGCCCATCCAGGAAATCCGTTGTGCTGGCGTTAATTTCAATTTTCGGTGCGCCAACAGTAGATACAGGGTTAGGAATGTAAGTACCTGGGTTGCCGACATCATTACCTGTAGACAAGCGAGAATTCTGACCATCATTAATGGCAGAAAGCTTCCAATTGGTGGTAATCTCAAAAGAATCGAGATTCGCTGCTTCCGTCCAACCACTAGCGTTCTGTGTGCGAATAGTACCTGCAAATCCTTCATCATTGTAGGTGAGGCGGTCTATTAGCTGTCCGGTGTTATCGTACAGGTTAATCTCATCAGCGCGTCCTAAACCTTGGTTGGAGTTACCGATGATTTTCACCGAGGCGGGTAGATTCCATGCAGTACGGAATGTCTCGGCTGAACCATCGGTTAAAATCACTGATTCCCCAGGCTGGACAATACCAAAAGCACTCAGATTGAATGAACCAGAGAGGCGAGTGTTGTCATCAAAACTCCAGCCAGTAAAGTCTACGGCTGTAGTACCGAGGTTGGTAAATTCGACAAATTCACCATTCTCGCCAGTGTACATATACTCGGTGATTTGGACATTGACGTTAGTGTTGGGTGGTGCGTCATTGTCGAGAATATTTACATTGATGTTAGCGATCGCCACACCATTATAATTACCATCACTACTACTAACAGTGTGGGTAATGCTGCTAGTGTGTGTCCCTTCAACCAAAGTATCATCAACCGCAGTGACTGTTACAGTTTGGGCGATATTCCAGTTTTGGGAAGTGAAAATCAAGGTTGGCGAACTGGTTGTCACCTGATTATCAACAGAGATGTTAATAGTGACATCTGCTGTAGGCTCAGTTTTCAGTACTATGGTGTAGCTATCTGTCACCCCACCTTCCGTTACATCAGTGCTACTACCAGATTGAGTAATGGTTATACCTGGTAGAGGTGTGTTGTTGACGTTATAAAAACCTGGGTTGCCAATATCACCACCAATAGAGGTGCGAGAATTCTGAGCATCATCGACAGTAGAAAGCTGCCAATCAGTATTAATAGTGACAGCATCTAGATTCCCTGGCTCAGTCCAACCACTTCTAGTCTGGGTGCGAATTGTCCCCAGAAAGGTTTCATCTCCATAGGTGAGGCGGTCTATGAGTTGACCGTTATTATCGTACAGGTTAATCTCATCAGCCCGCCCCAGATTTCTTGTCAACCCACCAATTACCTTAACCTCAGCAGATAATCCCCATGCTGCACGGAAATCTGCTTCAGTCGCTTCTGTGAGGATAACTGACTCTCCAGGCTGCACAATCCCGAAAGCACTCAGATTAACAGTACCAGGCATGCGACCACTATCATCGTAACTCCAGCCAGTAAAGTCTACTGCGGTAGTGCCAAGGTTGGTAAACTCCATGAATTCACCGTTAGTACCTTGGTACATGTACTCGGTGATTTGGATATTTGGTAGAGGCTGAGAAAGTGTGAATGACGATAGCCAATTGGCAATGTCGGTGATGGTGGAACTAGTATTCCAATTTGCGGAATTAGAAATAGCTGCTAGCAGTTCTGCCTGAGTTCCCGAAGTAGAACCGTTATAGTATCCATTTGTACCATTTGTAGTTAGAGCTACTGTAGTAGTACCTGTTACCAATGCGCCATTATTCACCGCAATGGGTTCAGCGGATGTAGAAGCGCTAGTTGCATTCGTCCAGTTACCAGAACTCAGTGCATAAATTAAAGTTGGGCTAGTTAACGCCCCTGTATAAATAACCAGTGAATCACCACTGGCATTAAGAGCAAAATTACTAGGATTATTGGAGTTAAACCCTGGTGAATTACTATTACTGCCATTTGTCCAAGTGAGAACAGTACCCGCAGCAATATCTGTGGGTGCGGTGTAAGTCAGAATTCCCTCCCCAGTTCTGAAGCTACCGCTAGATTGCCAACCATTATCTGTAATGTTGAAGGTTGTGCCAGAACCGATATCTACAAGTACTACTAGACGAATACTATCTGGATTGGTGGTGTTATAACCAACAATCGCAATATCACCAGGATTCAGAGTTGTCGCTGCCATAATTATTAGTTGAGTGATTAAAACGATAAAAGCACGAAAATTCAACACAAAACATCTGACTAAATTGAAGTTGCTTTAGTCTTGTGTAAGTCTGAAAACCTGATGTTTTTAATGCTGGGCGATCCCAAATGCAGTTTCTCTCAAGGGAGGAAACTCCTACGGATGGCGCTTGAGTAATTGCTGGGACTACGCTAACAACAAGCCAATTAAAGGCATAGCTGCACGGTTCCTCTGCCTGATCAGAGAATGATGTCGATATAAAGCTAAGGTATCTTTTCCATTAAGTAAAAACCCCGGTAATTTGTTTAGGCTACTATTTGCAAGTACTTCTTAGAATGGCATCCGCGTAAAGAATGAAGTTTAAGGTAAATTTAATACACGAAATCTTGTTGAAAAATTTACTGAATTTTTATATTACAGTCCGGTAAAACGATTGCTTCTGCTGTTGTGATTAAATTACTGCCAAAAAATAACCCCCAATTGATCGGGGGCGCATATATATAAGTACTGAGCGATCGCGCAGTTTGCACTAAGTAATTATGCGGCTCTACCAGACAAAGACTCTATACCATCACCACCAATCCCAATCAGAGCATCTAATTCTAAATCGTGGTAGCCAGCAACAGTCTCTTCAACATGAGCTAAAGTATCATCTTTGTTGATGCTGTCTCTTTTTTGTTATTGGACACTTACTAATAACTAATGACGACCCTTAGAGGTTGTTTGAAAAGTCTAAATTAATACTAGAGCGTCGGTCAAGATAAAAATGATGGACTGTAGTGCGGGCATCTTGCCCGCGTGAGCGAGACGCTCACACTACCAAAAATCCCTCAAAACAAAATTGACAGACTACTAGCCCTGGCGATTAGAAATCGCGCGCCACCTGCTACAAATCGGGAAACCCGACGACAGTCGCCTCTCCCAAGGGGAGACGCTGCGCGAACAAGTCGGGAAACCCGCCCACGGCGCTGTCTCCTCAAAGCAGTGGCTTGGCTATACAGACAAAACCTGCCTTTGCAGGTTTCAAATCCTTGATTTTGTGTTAGACCAGGTCGGTGGACTTTGCCTGTGTAGTAGCGAATTATATTCGCCCAAAACTTTTCAAACATGCTCTGAGCGAGTAATACATTAGACTTTACAAACATCCTTTGAGGATCATCCATACCTCACCAAGTTAGAATTTGCTGTATTTTGTGTTGATTTTAAATACCTCCAACAAAATAAAGAAATACTTACACTTAATTCACAAATACTCTAGTGAAACTTTGAACAGTTGTAATATGAAGTATGAAAGCCTATGCTGCATTGAAATGCATCTCCTCTCATACCTTGCAGCATTCTCAAAAACACCAAAAATATCCACTGATTAATTGTGTTTACACTTTCTCAAGTGACAATTAAAGTAGTATGAAAATACTTGTACTCAATGCCGGATCTAGTAGTCAAAAAAGTTGTTTGTATGATATTTCAGATGAGACTCTCCCTCAGCAACCACCCCAACCCCTTTGGGAAGGTAAAGTAAACTGGACTCAGGATCGTGGCGTAGCGGAAATTCAGGTAAAAACAGCTACAGGTGAAACCCTGCAAGAATCCATCTATGCTGACTCTCGACGCGCACACGTCACCTATATGCTCTACACTCTCACTCGTGGTGCTACTAAGGTGATTAGTAATCTATCAGCAATCGATGTGGTGGGTCATCGCGTAGTACATGGTGGTAGAGAGTACCGTAATGCGGTCATCATCGATGAAAAAGTTAAACAGGCGATCGCTAGTCTTTATAATTTAGCTCCAGCGCATAACCCAGCAGCTTTAGAAGGAATCGAAGCAATTGAGCACAGTTTGGATTCTGTACCTCAAGTAGCAGTATTTGATACAGGCTTTCACGCTACCCTCCCTGATGCAGCTGCAATCTATCCTGGCCCTTATGAGTGGGTAGAGCAAGGTATTATCCGCTACGGCTTTCATGGTATTAGTCATCAATACTGCTCCAGACGCGCAGCTGATATCCTAGGTCGAGATTTAGCCTCTCTCAAGTTAATTACCTGTCATTTAGGTAACGGCTGCTCTTTAGCCGCAATTCAAAACGGTAAGAGCATTGATACAACTATGGGATTCACTCCTTTAGAAGGCTTGATGATGGGTAGTCGCAGTGGTTCTGTTGATCCAGGAATTCTCATTTACCTCTTACGGGAATACAATTACTCCGCCGAAAGACTAGATTATGTGCTCAATAAAGCTTCCGGTTTAAGGGGAATTTCGGGGATATCCAGCGATTTACCCGAAGTCATCCAAGCGATCGCTCAAGGTAACTACCGCGCCCAACTCGCCTGGGATATCTACATGCATCACTTGCGGGCTGGAATCGGTGCTATGCTTGCTAGTCTAAGAGGATTAGATGCCTTAGTATTCACAGCAGGGATCGGTGAACACTCCCCAGGAGTGCGCCAGGCTGCTTGTGAAGCCTTCGCGTTTCTAGGATTGAAAATCAACCCTAAAAAAAATCAGTCCCAACCTGTTGATGAAGATATTGCCACATCCGAATCAGCAGTGCGAGTATTAGTAATCAAGACTCAAGAAGATTGGGCGATCGCTCAACAATGTTGGCAACTTTTACGAAAGTGAGTTGTCAAGAGTCAATGGTCAAGAGTCAAGGAGCATTAGCGATTTTTCCCTCATCTCCCCTATTCCCCAGAATTTCTTTAATTTTGAATTTTGCGGAAAGTTCTGTAGACAGGTTTCCCAACCTAGGAAACTTTTCAAGACGAATTTTGAATTGATTTCTCCCATGCCCTATGTTTAGTCTATCTCGTCAAACTATTGGTGCATCTTTCGCAGTTTGTTTGTGTATATTTGGAGTTGGCTTGATTCAATTCCCTCAACTACAAAAACTGCTCAATGACAAACAAACTAATTCTTTAGAAGCTCTAGAAAGAGAAATTAAAGCAGAAAGTACGCGGCTTAAGCTGGTTAGGCAAATGCCTAGCTTTGGATATGATAACTTGATTGCAAATTGGGAATATCTCAATTTTTTACAATACTTTGGTGATGAAGAATTGCGTGCCAAAACTGGCTACAGTCTCAGTCCAGAATATTTTGAAGTAATTCTTGAACGTGATCCACGATTTTTATCAGCCTATCAAAGTCTTTCTAGCAGTACTTCAATATATGCGGCAATGCCAGAACGGTCTATAGAATTGATGGCAAAAGGTTTAAAGTCTCTGTCGCCTCAAATTCCGGAAAAATCTTACTATATTTGGCGTTATAAAGGTATTGATGAATTATTATTTTTAGGGGATACTCAATCTGCTCAAAAATCTTTTGCAACGGCAGCAGAATGGGCTAAAACCTATTCAGATGAAGAAAGTCAGAATGCAGCTATTATTTCTCAAAGAACTGCTGAATTTTTGAGTAACAACCCTGATAGTAAATACGCTCGTATCTCTACTTGGGCAATGATTTTAAATAATCAAATTGATGCCCGGACTCGGAAACGAGCAATTAGTGAAATTGAGGCTTTAGGAGGCCAGGTAATTACCACTCCGGAAGGCAATAACAGAATTTTATTCCCTGAAAAGGATTGATTTGTCATTTGTCATTTGTTAAGAAGTCAAGAGTACAGGGTTATTGCCTATTGCCCATTTTCACTGAGGTTAAAACTATCTTTTGGTACAACGGTAAATTAATTGAGTCCCAAACCTTAGAATTAGAAATTACTGATCCGGGGTTACTCTATGGGGCAACGGTTTTTACAACCCTGCGGATTTATGGAAAGTCGCTCGATAGTAGTTTAACTAATTGGGTTGCACACTGCGATCGCCTAAAATTTAGCTTGCAGACTTTTGCTTGGCAACAACCAAACTGGAGTCGAGTACGTCAAGGCGCAGAAATTATCTCAGCCATCTTTCCTGTGCTCAGAATTACCCTCTTTCCTGATGGGCGAGAATGGATTATTGGTAGGTCATTACCACAAGATTTGACCGATAAACAAACAACTGGTGTCACGTGTGCTGTTACTAATGCTGAGTTATATCGCAGTTTACCAGAGCATAAAACAGGCAATTACCTCAGTCCTTGGTTAGCAAAGCATCACGCCCAACAATTAGATGCTCAAGAAGCAATTTTAGTGGATGCTAGGGGAAATTGGCTAGAAACTAGCACAGGTAACCTTTGGGGGTGGGGGAATGGCTATTGGTGGACGCCACCACTAACAAACATCATTTTGCCGGGAATTATGAGAATGCAGATTATTAATTGGTTAATAAATCACCAGCAGCAAGTAAAGGAGGAACCTTGGACAGTAGAGCTAGTCAAGGGGTTAGAAGCGATCGCCTATACCAACAGTGTAGTAGAAATCATTCCCATCCACACCGTCAAGCAACCTCCAGGCTCGTTACAATATAATCCCAACCATGCTTGTTTTCAGCAACTAAAGGAGCTTTTTTTAGCATGGCGGAAACCCGATTATGGTATAACTTAAAATAAGTTAACATAATTCTTAATAATGCCCTCTCCAATCAGAGAAGCTACAAGAACGCACAAAAAATATCAGGAGGACAGACCTCAGTGAATAAACGGTGGAGAAATGCGGGGCTGTACGCGCTGCTTTTTATAGTTGTCATTGCTTTAGGAACAGCATTCTTTGACAAACAACCCCAAAGCAGGGAAACATGGCGGTACAGTCAGTTTATACAAGAAGTTGAAAAAGGTAATGTAGGTAAAGTCAGTTTAAGTGCAGACAGAGCTACAGCCCTTGTCACTTCCACAGACGGTAACAAGAAGGTAGTCACCTTAGTTAACGACCCTGACTTAATCAATACCCTGACTGCTAAAGGTGTTGATATTTCTGTTTTGCCTCAAACTGATGAAGGATTTTGGTTTAAGGCACTCAGCAGCTTATTCTTCCCTGTATTACTTCTAGTGGGCTTGTTCTTCTTGCTACGCCGTGCCCAAAGTGGCCCAGGTAGCCAAGCGATGAACTTTGGTAAATCTAAAGCCAGAGTGCAAATGGAGCCACAAACCCAAGTAACATTTGGTGATGTCGCTGGTATTGACCAAGCCAAGCTGGAATTAAACGAAGTTGTAGACTTTCTCAAAAACGCCGATCGCTTTACCGCAGTTGGTGCCAAAATTCCTAAAGGTGTATTGCTAGTCGGCCCTCCTGGTACTGGTAAAACCCTCCTAGCTCGTGCGGTAGCAGGAGAAGCAGGTGTACCGTTCTTCTCCATCTCTGGTTCTGAGTTTGTGGAAATGTTTGTGGGTGTGGGTGCTTCCCGCGTCCGTGACTTGTTTGAGCAAGCTAAATCCAATGCTCCCTGTATCGTCTTCATCGATGAAATTGATGCCGTCGGTCGTCAACGGGGTGCTGGTTTAGGTGGTGGTAACGATGAGCGGGAACAAACCCTCAACCAGTTGCTCACAGAAATGGATGGTTTTGAAGGTAACACAGGCATCATTATTATTGCTGCTACCAACCGTCCTGATGTTCTTGATGCAGCTTTATTGCGTCCTGGTCGCTTTGACCGTCAAGTTGTGGTAGACCGCCCCGACTATGCAGGACGTAGTGAAATTCTCAAGGTTCATGCCCGTGGTAAGACCTTGGCTAAGGATGTAGATTTAGATAAAATTGCCCGTCGTACCCCTGGGTTTACAGGTGCTGATTTATCCAACCTACTCAACGAAGCCGCAATTTTGGCAGCACGGCGCAACCTGACCGAAATTTCGATGGATGAAATCAATGATGCGATCGATCGCGTTTTGGCAGGCCCAGAGAAGAAAGACCGGGTGATGAGCGAAAAACGCAAAGTATTAGTAGCGTATCACGAAGCTGGTCATGCCTTAGTTGGTGCTTTGATGCCCGACTATGACCCAGTACAAAAAATTAGTATCATTCCTCGCGGTCGCGCAGGTGGTTTAACTTGGTTCACCCCTAGCGAAGATCGGATGGACACTGGTTTGTACAGCCGTGCTTATCTAGAAAATCAGATGGCAGTGGCATTAGGTGGTCGTCTTGCGGAAGAATTGATCTTTGGGGAAGAAGAAGTTACTACAGGTGCTTCTAATGACTTGCAACAGGTAGCCCGTGTGGCTCGCCAGATGATCACCCGCTTCGGTATGAGTGATAGATTAGGGCCCGTTGCCCTTGGTCGTCAGCAAGGCAATATGTTCCTTGGTCGGGATATCATGTCAGAGCGCGATTTCTCGGAAGAAACTGCGGCAGCAATTGATGAAGAGGTACGCAAGCTGGTAGATGTGGCTTACACTCGCGCTAAAGAAGTGCTGGTAAATAACCGTCACATTCTTGATCAAATCGCGCAAATGCTGGTTGATAAAGAAACAGTAGATGCCGATGAGTTACAAGAAATTCTCACAAATAACGATGTGAAAACAGCTGCCTTTGCTTAAGTTGATTTTCACTTAAATTTAAATTTGGGGTAATTCTGGGATGTTCTGGGATTACCCCGATTTTTTTCTCTTGGGAATTTCGCAATAGACATTGACCGAATTTAATTAGGGTCTGCCTCCCCAAAAATCGTAAGGGCACGGCATCAGAGGGCAAACAACCGTTTGCCCCTACTATTTGTCGCATTCTTTTTTCAAATTGGTATGACAACCGACTCTATGCTCTTGATCGTGTAATACGCTTCATGATTGAGAATAGCGATCGCTATCTTAAATGCCCTATATTTATTGACTACTGACGATTCACAATTGCCACAATAGTAGACAAAGGCACTTCGGTAAAATACTGGCGCTGAAATTGTTCTTCGTGGACGGCGGCTAAAAATTTGGCAACAGCATGATCAGCAAGAGTTGCAGATACATTTTGGGGATTGTAGCTGATTTGCAATTCACGGTCTTGTCGTTGGAGTGTAAACCCTAGGTATTTTAAAGCTTTAATTCCCAAAAATAAGCTTTGATCGCCGATTTCTAGTTTTTCTAAAAGTTTGGCGCGGGTAACTAATTGATTGGTGCGACTGAAGTATTTGGCAATTCCCACTAGAGTCAGCCAAATTTTGCTTGGTGGTTGGTAGTTGGGTGCAGTCCATGCTAGGGCTAATGATTGCCCATTGTAGAGTGACTTTTTCCACCATGCTCGTAAATCATCCCAACTAGTGGGACATTCTGCAATTATCAGTGCTGTAAACGCTGCTGCGGCTTCCCGTAGGGTGTGTTGAGTGCTGAGTGCTGGGTGTTTTTCTGTGGGGAAGTTACGCCAGTCGAGGATGTTTGCTGTTGTTTGAGTGTTGAGTGGTGAGTTCTCTGTGGGACGGACGGCAATTAATCGGATTTCATAGCGTTTTTTGAAGCTGTTGTAGTCGAGTTCAGCTACGCAATCACATCTACCTATGGGTAATTCATCTTTGTAGTGTCCCCACCAAATCCCAGGAAAGGGGTTTTTAGTAGAATCATCCCGAATATCAAACTCAGTTTTAATGTACTGGATTTTTTTTCCTTGAGAATCTTGCTGATTGCGATGCCAAGCATTTTCAAACCAGCAATTTTGGATCAGTAGTTTGGGGACTGGATTACCCATTCCACAAGGTTCTAATATTTTCAGTTCTAAAAATAATTCTTTGCCTAAATCAGCTACTGTGACGGCTATGTCTGCTTGGACTGTTGGTGATAGGGTTATACCACCTAAAGATTGCCGCAAACGCTGGTTAATCGCGTCTTTAAATAAAGGGATATTCTCCGCCAATAGACTCAACCCCGCAGCATAAGGATGTCCACCAAAGCGATGCAACAAATGTGCTTGGTCTTTCACAAGTTGGTATAAATCGACAGCATTCACCGAACGGGCGGAACCATGGGCGAGAAGAGGCGGAGGGGAAGGGGGAAGATCTTCCCCAGTCCCTGGTGGTTCTGTACTCAACAAAATAGTGGGGCGTCCTGTCTCTTGGGCTACTTGTCCAGCGACTAAACCTAGTACGCCTACAGGCCATTGTGGATCTTCCAGGACGATCGCACTTGTGGTAGATAAGTCTAACTGGCTGAGTTTTTGCGCTACTTGTGCTTGGACATCTTTCTGTAAGGACTTGCGCCGGGCGTTGGCTAGTTCTGTCATTTCTGCCAATTGCTGACATTGTTTGATATCTCGACTGGTGAGTAATTCTACGCAAAACCTGGCGTCGCCTTGGATGCGGCTAACAGCATTAATGCGCGGCCCTAAACCGAAGGAAATATCTGTAGGGCGATCGCCACTTTTTTGGCACAATTCTAATAATCGCCCCACCCCCGGACGCCTGCGGGCTGTTGGTGGTTGTTTAAAATCTGCTTGTAGTCTTTGAATTCCCAATTGTGCTAAATAGCGACAATCTCCACTCAGTTGCACCAAGTCAGCAATTAACCCAACTGCTACTAAGTCCAATAAATCTGCTAACGGATTTTGAGGTACATCAGGTAGGCTTTGATAAAGTGCTTCTACTAACTTATACGCTACCGCCACCCCAGAAAGATTAAACAACGGATGTTCATTAGGTAAATTGCGGGGATTGATAATGGCTGTGACTAGTGGGCGTTCTGGGGCTAAAGTGTGGTGATCTGTAACGATGACATCGATACCTAGCTGTTGAGCATAAACAATTTCTTCGTGGTTGGTGCTACCTGTGTCACAAGTGACAATTAATCTGCAACCTTGTTTTGCTAAGTTATCAATTCCTTGATTGTTGAGTCCGTGGGATTCGGTGAGGCGATTGGGAATGTAATAAGTTAGCTGCGTATTCTGGGCAAAAAATTGTCCCAAACCATCCCACAAAACAGATGTGGCGGTAATACCATCAGCGTCAAAGTCTCCCCAAATAGCAACTTTCTCGCCTGCGTGACGTGCTTGCAGCAACCGTGCTACTGCTTGCTGCATTTCTTGCCCAAATTCAAAGGGGCTGGCAGGTTGATAGGTTTGGTAGTTGACAAAAGCCGCTAACTGTGATTTTTCTTGAATTCCGCGTTGCCACAACAATTGTGCCGCATAGAGTCCACTTGATGCGGGTGTATATTGCTTCACTGCTTGGATGAACCAATCTGGAGGCTGTTCAGTTGCTGTTAAAGTCCATTGCATAGTGGGGTGTAGGGCGTAGGGCATAGGGCAGTAAGCAACAACAAATAACCAATGACAAATAACAAATAACAAACCTATTCATCATTGATGATTAAATCTGGTTGAGGTTCATTCACTAGGGGATTGAGAACAACTTCGTTAGCGAAACTATCGGGTTTGCGGGCACGAATAGCGGGACGAGATCGCTTATAACCGGCACGTTCAGCTTTTTGATGCTCGTAGTCAATTAGTCTGCCATAGTATGGGTGCTTGCTTAGATTCATCGACAAGAAAATATGCTCACGGACATTGCCAAAACCTTTGCGGTTGAAAAACTTGACGGCTGGTACGTTTGTGGGATCAGTGTCCACTAGCATAAACCGCGCCCCATCTTCAATCATCCGAGCGACGACTTTATCAACCAACTTATCTGCTACTCCCCGACGCTGGTATTTGGGATTTACCCCTAGCCATAAAATGTATCCGTAAGTCCAAGATGCTTTGGTGATGATGGTTCCGAGAATAAATCCTCCCAGTTCCCCATCGATTTCAGCAACAAGGCAGTACTCTGGATCTGTATTGTAAAGTCCAATCACCTCCCATTCATCCCAAGTACGGTATAAATAAGGATAGCGATCGCTCGTAAATAACTCTTCTCCTAAATGGTAAATCGGGGCTATGTCATCGATTCCCAATTCGCGGACATATACGATGTCCATATCTTCAAGGTTTGTCATAAAAATTGTGGTTGTAGTTTCTAAGCCATATTTCCTGACTATTAAATATATTGAGAAAATATTCGTCATTAAAAAGAATTATTTTGAAAATTTCGGTATGTGGCAATTAAAGGAATCACAAAAAACACAATAAATGTAGTGTTGAAAATTGCATTCTGCCAAAATCCTGTCGATATCGAAAACAAACTATCTACGATGAACCACATGAGTATTGATGCTGTTATGGCGTACCATGCCTCGCGTTTCCCGCTACGAAATGGAACTGCAACAATGTAAAGCAAAGCAACACTCCAACCAAACATCACAGCACCAAGGACGCCATACACAAATTTAATGTAGGAATATGCAACTCCACTAAATGTAGAATGTGCTTGGGAAGATGAAAAAAACATTTTATTAAAAAATAGCTGCATGAAATCCGGCAAAAATACCAAACTCAAGCTAAATATAGTAACTCCGCAGATCGCAATAACTAACCAGTACCACCAGAAACGAAGCCATGAATTCATCATTTAAATCTCACTCTTGAATTCTTCTAGTGATACTTCTTCAATGGTATCAAAATTAGGTAAAACTTGATTAATTGATGTTTCTGTAACTGGTGTACGCTTGCACAGCGTAGCAAACTGGCAGTAATCACAGGCTTTACTACTTACTGTTACTTGCGGCAATAATTCGCCACGTTGGTAATGTTCCAGCCAAGTTGTTAATTGAGTGAATAGTTGATTAAGTTTTTTTGCTGTTTTGTTGTGTTCGGTATTGTTATAGGTGAATTTAATATTTTGTGGTTTACTTCCAGATTGGACAAACCAGTAAGTCATAGAAATATTTTCTGGCAGATATTCGCTAGTTTCAGCTAACACGTACATATATAGACGTGTTTGCCAGTTTTGGGCTAAATTGCGTTTATTTTCTGGTTTAGGATAAGTTTTCCAGTCAAAAATTTGCGCTTGTTGATGATCTGCAATCAATAAATCATAGATCACAGTGAGCAAATAGTCCTGCACTTGCAAGGTGCGGTAGTGTTCGCTTTCGCGGAAGGTTTGGTGATCCGTTGCGGTGTTCAAGACTTCTGGTGCAGCATGAGTAAAAGCTGTCATCCAGCTTTGCAGTTGTGGATCTGCTTGTAAAATACTATGAATTGGCAAACCCAGTTCTTGCTGCTGCATCAACAGGTGAAAGCGACTACCCGAAGTCTGCTTTTCTTCATGTGCGGGATCTGAAGGGGCGTTGAGATTTTCTAAGTAAGTGTGTTGGAACTGACGGGGACAACGTTCTAGTAAGTTCAGTTGTCCTTGAGAAATCCGTAATATCTGAGTTTGAGTTGACAGCATGATTCTATTTTAAAAGCGATCGCTGTTAGCCAGAATAAGCGATCGCTAAAATTTTGAGTACAAATATACTCCTGAAATTTAACATGGTTAGACCCCCAATTAAAAAATCGGGGGTCTTGCAGTACATCACTTTGAGTGTGATGGCATACTAGTTATGAATTATTTTTTTCTGGTTAAAACGTTGATGGCTGCACCAGCAACTGCTCCATCTACGGCATTACCTACAGAATCTCTGCCACGTCCAGTAATTACGCCTGTCACTGTGCTAGCTGCTGCACCAACTGCAACATCTTGACCCAAATTACGTTTTGCTCGATTGCGTCTATTTCTAGTACCATTGACAGCGTTAACAGCAGCGCCAGCAGCACCACCCCTAACAGCATTGTTTAACAAAGAACCACGTCCCCTAACGGCTCCTGATACGACACCAGCAGCGGCTCCAATGCCTACATCTCGTAAGAGATCATCAGCGACAGCTGGTTTTGCCGGAACTAAGGTGACACCAGCTAAACTTGCAGCCATGAGGCTGGGTAGAAGTGTGCGTTTTAAGCTGAGATTCATGGTAATACCTTTTGAAAGCATCTAACGACTGAAGAAAAATCGCAGTTGTTACGGTTGCAAACAGCAAGTTTTTCTTGCTCAGAAACATTCTCATAGTTACATAAATACTCACAGAATTGTATCTACTGAAAGCAGTATTAGAAAATCTGATGAATTTTGGCGATATTCTGCGATCGCTTTAGTAGTAGTCTGTCAAGATAAAAATGATGGACTGTAGCCCGCGTGAGCGTCTCGCTCACACTACCAAAAATCCCTCAAAACTTTCTGAGCGGATGCTCAATGGAGTTGCTGCTATCTACGGTAAAAACAGCATGGAGTATTCAAAAGCAGGTGGCTCTAATCGCAAGCGGGGTAAACAATCTACTTCACAAGTAGCTCCAGTTGTAGAGGTTCCCACCACTCAAACCGCCGAAATTGCTATTGCAAATGAATCAACTAATGGCAATGGTAAAACCCCTGTACGGTAAATTAACCTTTTGAGATTTATTACCCAGCCTGTGAGAAACATCACCCTGATTTTGCTACGCAAAACCTTTCCCTCTCCGAACTCACGGCTACGGTGTACACACAAGTCCGAAAATCTTACCCGCATTGGTTTTAATCTGGTAGTGGCGTAGCAAGGCTAAAATAGTGCATTAATAAACCGCAGAGGCGCAGAGGAAACAGAGAAAGAAGAAAAGATTTATTGCAACATTTTAGTTGTGTCAGTCCAGTAGTGGCGTGTCTAAGCTAATTTTGTGTATTAGCAATCTTTTGTAGAACGGGCAAGATGCCCGTTCTAATTAGCGGGCAAGATGCCCGCACCACAAGAAAATTTATTGCAACATTTTAGTTGTGTCAGTCCAGTAGGGTGCGTTATGGACCTTAGTCTTAACGCACCGAAAATCTCGGATGGTGCGGCGCTTGGCGACAACGCACGCTACAAAAAATGATTGGCAGTGATTTAATCGCTTCTGTTGTCTGGTCAAATAGCTTGAATCCACTCTTTGACAGAATATTCCGTCCAGATACCATTTTGCCAGTAGGGGTCATTTTCGATTAACTGGCGGACAGTAGCCTCGTCTTCGGCTTCGTAAATGCCAAAAACTTTTGTGACATCCTTGGTAGGGCCGATAGTAATCAAGACACCGGATTCTTTCTGTTTGGCTAATCCGTCTAAATGAGCTTGGCGGTAAGGGGTGCGTTTTTCGAGAACGTCTTCACAGTAGGTTCCCCACAATACGTATTTTGGCATTTGTTGTTTGTCAAGGGTTAAGGGTCAAGCTCTTTCAAGGTGACTCAAAAAATCTCTTTTTTTCTCTCTGCTGACTCCGCTTCTCTGCGGTTAAAAAGTAATTTATTTAACCGCAGAGGCGCAGCGAAAAGTCTGAGCGGAGGCTTCCTCCGTAGACACCCGGAGGGTGGCTTGCCACAGGCATCAGAACTTTTCAAGACAGAGGTCGCAGAGGGAGGAGGTAATAGAGGAATTTGTTTTTGAGAATTTGTATTCACCTTACAAGGGCTAGGTCAGAGGTCAAGGGTGATTATTTCAATGCCCTATTCCCTATTAATCAGCTTCTCAGATTAACGCCGAATTTTTCTACTAAAGCTTCACGAACTTTATTGTGTACTGGTTCTACTTCGGTGTCGGTGAGGGTGCGATCGCTGGCACGATAGATTAAGCGAAATGCTAAACTGCGTTGTCCGGTTGGGACGTTTTCTCCACGATATTCATCAAACAATTCCACTGATTCCAGTAAACCTTTTCCGGCTTTGTTAATGGCTTTTTCGATGTCGGTGACTGAAACTTTCACGGGTGCGAAAAAGGCGATATCACGATCACTGGCTGGATAGGTGGAATAAGGCTGGAATGCTGGTGTGAGGATATCATCTTGATCCAGGGCATCCAAAAGCACATCTGTATCTAACTGGAAGACGTAGACTGAATCTGGTAGACCTTTTTCGCGCCGCAGTTGGGGATGAACTTGCCCAAAGATACCGAGTCTGTTACCCCGTATCCACAAAGAGGCGGTGCGTCCTGGATGCAAGCGGGGATCACGGCAATCGGGTTGGTATTCTACTGGTAAATTTAGTTGGCGAAAGACGCTGTCTAAAATGCCTTTGGCTTCAAACCAAGTCAGGGGTTGTTCTCGCCCACCTTTTGACCATTTGCCCACGGTGCGATCGCCACCCATAATACCAGCGATCACATCGGCTTCACGTAAACCCTCTTCGTCTTGCCAGAAAACTCGCCCCATTTCAAAGCCGTTGAGGGCGCCATTTCCTTGTTCTAGGTTGTATTGGAAAGCGTCAATCAACCCAGAGAGTAAATCGGTTCGCAATGCTGAATATTCTGCAAACAAGGGGTTTGATAGTACTATCTGTCTTTCTTCTCCTGGTTTCACCAAGGAGTAATGAATTAATTCTGTTAAGCCTTCGGCTCTGAAAACATCTCTTAACTTGCGAATTAGTTCTTGATCTAAAGGTAGATAGCCAGCTTCGGCTTTTTGTGGTAATGTATCGCAAAAATTGTCGTAACCATAGAGACGGGCAATTTCTTCAATTAGGTCAATTTCCCGTTCTAAGTCACGATAGCGATAGGGGGGTACGGAAACCGTCCAAGTCCCTTCTCCTGTAAGGTTGAGTTGACATCCCAGTGCTGTTAGGACACGTTCGACATCTTCTGCTTGCAGTTCGCCTGTCTCTTCGCCTAAATCAGTCGGGCCTAGTACTTGATTGACTCGGTCTAAACGCAAGGCGATGGAACGAGTCCAGGTAGATCGATCAGGTCTGGTATCAGCAATTTCTTGCTTGACAATCACTCCCTCCGCCAGTTCACTTAGCAGTGATAAGGCGCGACGAGTAGCTATTTCCAACTCAGCGCGGTTTACTCCCCGTTCATATCTCCCAGAGGCTTCACTTCTTAACCCCACACTGCGGGAAGAACGGCGAATAGCCACAGAATCAAACAACGCGGCTTCTAAAACTAAGCTTTGCGTACCCTCATGGACTTCTGTTTCTTCACCACCCATCACCCCCGCCAAAGCAACGGGTTTTTCGTTAGCAGTAATTAATAAATTTTGAGTGGTTAGGGTGCGAGTTTGTCCATCTAAGGTTTTGAGGGTTTCCCCAGCATTGGCGAAGCGCACACCGACAGTTAATTTATCGTTGTCGGCAACAGATTTTAAGCGATCGCGGTCAAAGGCGTGTAGTGGCTGTCCCCATTCCAACAACACATAGTTAGTAATGTCTACGACATTATTGATCGGTCTTACCCCAGAAGCCCGCAAGCGTTGTTGCAACCATTCCGGAGAGGGAGCGATTTTGACTTGTTCTATTACAGTGCCAATATAAGCAGGACAAGCTTGGGTATCGCCAATCTTTAAAGCGAAGTTATTACCTGTGTTGGTAATAGCAACTTCCCCAACTTCAGGAATTGTCAACGTTGCTCCCGTCAAGGCTGCGACTTCCCGCGCTATCCCTACAATACTCAACGCATCAGCCCGATTCGCTGTCGCCGTCACATCTAAAATTACGTCGTCCAAACCCAACAACGGGCGGACATCGCTACCCAATTGCAGATTTTCTGGGGTAAAAATATGAATTCCATCGACATCGGTGGGTAAACCCAGTTCCTTCAAAGAACAGATCATCCCTTGAGAAGGAACACCACGCAGTTTTGCAGGTTTAATTTTTAAATCGATGTTTGGCAAATAAGTACCTGTAGTGGCTACTGGTACATAGATATCAGCCCGGACGTTAGCAGCACCGCAGACAATATTTAATGTCTCATCTGCACCGACATCTACTTGGCAAACACTTAATTTATCAGCATTAGGGTGGGGTTGACGCTCAAGCACTTTCCCCACAACAACGCCATTTGCCCATGTGCGGCGGTCTTCTATATCTTCTACTTCAAACCCAGCCATTGTCAGAGTTTCTGCCAATTCTTCGTGGCTCAGTTTTAACTCTACTAGTTCCCGCAGCCAATTAAGAGAAATACGCATGGAGTGTGCTGATTTTAGGAATCGTCTTTTGCTCTCATTTTAGGATGCCAGAAGTAGCGATCGCTGATCACTACTTTTGGCAGACCCATTCACTTGAACGATCCTACTACTACCGCAAGGCAGAATTCAAAATTCAAAATTCAAAATTAGTTAGGACTTACGCAAGTGTCATATTTTTTCGTAGAGGTTGTCCAGAGTCCAAAGGCCAAAAAACCTTGACCCTGCTCCTATCCCCCTCACCACCCTCGCGGGTGTGGTGAGAGTACTCCAGAGGTTGAGATGGAAAATTATTTCACGGTTTTCTTCAGAGTTATTAAATGCAAGTTTTGCAGCGTTTTCTGTACAACCATTTTATACAGCCAACTATGCCTTTAGTAAGAGTTATCTTGTCAAGCTAAACTGAAAATTAAAACTGAATTCAGTCGTCGGCATGAGGTAGAAAAAATACCTAATACATATTCTAATAGAGAGCATTTATCAAACAACGGAAAGAAGTATATGCCTCTCTATAAACTGGAAGATTTTGACCAAAACTATCGACAAACCTTTGATGGTGATGATGTTAAAGGATTAGGTCTTTATACCGAAGGAGGCGTGAGGGTTGGCGCAATTGCTGATGCTTTAGTTGACCAAAATGGACGTTTTAGATATCTTGTAGTTGATACTAGTTTTGATTCCGTCAGTAAAAAAATCTTACTACCAATTGGTCTATCTCGCATTAATTATCGTGCCAAAACTGTCTACGTCGATGGCCTCGGCAGAGAGCAAGTAGAACGCTTACCTGAGTACAGGGAAGATATCGTCGTTAACGAAGATTTTGAAGAAAGAGTGCGTAGCGTCTATCGCCCTGCTACTAGCAATGTGGAATATGATGGTCAGACATATTCCTACCAACAAGAACCTGCTTTCTACCAACTGAATGACCAATATCATCAAAACTTTAGACTGTATGAAGAACGCTTGATCGCCAGCAAGAGCCGGATTAAAAGTGGAGAAGTAGCACTCGGTAAGCATATTGAAACACAGACTGCACGCGTGACAGTTCCCATTCAAAAAGAGCGTGTGGTAATTGAGCGAGTTCCTCCCACAGCATCAGGAACAATCATAGATCCCCAGGAAGTGAAGTTTCACGAGGGGGAAGTAGCGCGCATAGAAGTATATGAAGAAAAACCTCAGATACACAAGGAAACGTTTGTCCGAGAAGAAGTGCGAGTTAAAAAAGTCGTAGATCGAAAAAATGTAGAAGCTCAAGACACTATTCGTCGAGAAGAGTTAGATATTAATACGGCGGGTGATTTGCGCGTGGATGATTCTACTGAAAATAGACCTGGAAGTGTTTAATTAGCTGTGATGAAAGATATATAGATTTGCTCAACTTAAGCAACAATTTCCCACAGTTCAGAAAACTATTCAAGTTAGATGAACTGATTTTTTAAATCAAATAGGAGTCTTATAAGTAGGTAGGCATAAATCAACCCAACTATGTAAAGAAAAACAAATGAGGCTAAAACCCTCTTCCCTCCTGCCTTATCCCAACGATAAATTCTTCCATTCACCTACTTATGATACGAACTCTCACTTAATAACTCTTGTTTAGATGCCCGAATACTGGAAGCAATCAGGCATCTAAATTTGCTATTTTTACCAATTCTAGAGGATGTCTATAAGTTTTAATTTTATTGCCTGTTAAAAAATACCTACTTCTGATGATGATTAACTGAGTCAGTTAATTCAGTCGGTAGAAAGATGTGGAAAAGCACATAAATTCTCTAGGTTAGTAATTAAGTAATTAGAAGATAGCAGGAAAGGTTTGAGGTAAAAATATAATGGCTCTTTACAAACTGGAAGATTTTGATCCCGACTACCGGAAGACTTTTGACGATAAAGACATTAAGGGACTTGGTGTCTACACAGAAGGAAGTAACGAAAAGATTGGTTCAGTCCATGATGCTTTAGTTGATGAAGAAGGTCATTTTCGCTATTTAGTAGTTGATTTGGGTTTCTGGATTTTTGGTAAAAAAGTATTGTTACCAATTGGTCGCGCCCGCATTGACTATAATAGCGATCGCGTTTATACCATTGGTATGACTAGGGAGCAAGCAGAAAATTTACCTGAGTTCGACGAACACTCAACTGTTGATTATGACTACGAAGAGAGAGTGCGTGGAGTTTATCGCAGTGGCACTCAGCGTGTAGAATCATCAGCATCGGTGGAATCGCCAACACCAGTGGAACAATCACGAGTAATGGATAGAAGTTATCAGCCTGCTACTGCACCTGCTTACACCCGTGATACCTACAATTACGAACATGAGCCTGCTTTGTTTGGGTTGAATGAGCAAAATCATCAAACTCTCAGATTGTATGAAGAACGGTTGATAGCTAGTAAACGCCGTCAGAAAACAGGAGAAGTAGCAGTTGGTAAACATATCGAAACTGATACTGCGCGAGTTGCAGTACCCATAGAAAGAGAGCGCGTCGTCATTGAACGTGTAACGCCAACAGACGCAGGCCGGGCAGTTGCGCCTGGCGAAGCTGACTTCCGTGAAGGTGAAGTTGCTCGTTTAGAAATCCACGAAGAAACTCCTGAGATTCACAAGGAAGCATTTGTGCGCGAAGAAGTCAGAGTTAAAAAAGTTGTGGAACAAGATACATCTGAGGCGCAAGCAACTGTGCGTCGTGAAGAGTTACATGTTAATGCTCCTAATCTCCCAATTGAAGAGCGCTAATTCTGATAGTTATTAGTTGTGATCTAATAACTAATTAAACATATTACAGGTAGTGCTTTGATTTAAGCTTTACCTGTAATCTTTCAATACCAGAAATAATCTAACCAGCTTGTGAATAAATAAAGTTTATGCCTGAAGATTTAAAAACAGCAAACCCAGGCGGACAGACAATATCACCACATTCCACTGAGCAAACAATTAATAGTCAAATCATCAATACCTCTACAGAGGTCAGGAATCTAGAGGAATCCGAAGAAGACAGAATTATTAAATTACTGGAAGAACGATTAGTAGTTAAGAGTAATCAGCAGAAATTGGGGGATGTGATTGTTCGCAAAGTCATCGAAACCCTGATAGTCGAAGTTCCCGTCCGGCGTGAAAAATTGATTGTCGAACAAGTTAGTCCAGAAAACAAACAATTAGCAGAAATTGATTTAGGCTCAGAAGAAATTTCTGGGATTGAATTGATGCAAGGAGAAAGACCAGAATTTCTCAGTTTAGATGGTCGCTTGACTGTGAGTGGTGAATTTAGCTCACCCAAAATTGCTAGTTTATTATTAAATGCGATCGCTCTGGAAAAAAATCACGGTTGTAGTCAGGTACAAGTGACGATTTTTGTGGAAGATCAGCAACGTCAGCAGAAATACCAGGAGTGGTTTGACCGTTGCTCTAAAGGTCAAAAACCAACGTGATGATTATTCTGAATCCCAGAGCCACTAGATCCCCGACTTTTCCTCAAAGAAGTCGGGGATCTTGGTATTGCACTAAAATTTAGCAATGCAGATTTTCTTTACCTGACCTTACGCATTTCACAGTAAGTTAGTAGTGTCATTGTTAACATCACTGAACACTCCACTCCCTTTTTTTAGCTACTCCCGATGAGATTTCGACTGACAAAACTTTCAAAAAAGCAAAGACAGCGATTACAGCCGCGAGTTCATATCAAAATCCGGGATGGACAATTTGAGATTGTCGGTCTGGGTGCGTGGTACTCCTACTGGCGTGACCCCTACCATTTACTACTCACAATACCCTGGACTGGCTTTGCCGTCATGATTGCTACTGTATATGTAGCTATTAATACTATATTTGCCTTGGCTTACTTGCTAGGAGGTGATTGTGTTGAAAACGCCAGACCAGGCTCTTTTCTGGATTTTTTCTTTTTCAGTGTGCAAACCTTAGCATCCATCGGCTATGGTGCTATGTACCCCAAAACAACTTATGCCAATATAATTGTCACTATTGAGGCGATGGTTGGGTTGATGGGAATTGCTGTGATGACAGGGCTAGCATTTGCCAGATTTTCTCGACCAACTGCTAGGATCATGTTTAGCCGTGTTGCAGTTATTACACCTCATGAGGGAATAGCAACACTGATGTTTCGCACTGCCAATCAACGCCGTAACTTGATTTTAGAAGCACAGATGCGAGTGTATCTGTTGCGAGATGAAGTAACTGCGGAAGGTCAAGCCATGCGTAGATTCCACGATATCAAGCTGATCAGGAATCAGTCACCTAGCTTCACCTTAACCTGGGTAGCAATGCATGTGATTGATCAGTCTAGTCCTCTCTATGGAATGTCGGCAGAGTCATTACTACAGACAAATGCTACTCTTGTAGTTTCCGTGAGTGGTATTGATGAAACAGTTGCTCAGGTAGTACATGCGCGTCATCACTACAGCGCTACTGAAGTCTTGTGGAATTATCGCTTTGTCGATATCATCCACCACACACCCGATGGGCATCGCTACATTGACTATAAGCATTTTCACGATGTTTTGTCTTTAGATGCAGTGGATTGAGTCTCTAAAATTTATTTAGAAGTCTCATCAATCTGTGGTTCTAATGGTTTAACCACAACCCGACCATTTTCGACCACAGTCTGATTTTTGACATTGTTTTGAGTGTGGCTGAGTGCCACATCTTGACACTGGTTTTGGTGGGAGATGTTTTGCTCGTGTTGTTGATTGAGGACAACGACACAACCAGGGCAGGAATTTAAGGACATATGAAAAACTTTGATCTCTATATTAATTATCGCCTTGTTATTGGTTATTGGTCATTTTTCCTGCTCCCGTTCGGCTGACGTTCACGGTGTCAGCCTGCTCCCTGCTTCCCATTCACCAAACCCTATTCCCCAAATCTTATGAAAAAATTTCTGAAATACTTAAGTTTAGGTTTGCTGTCTACTTTGATGACTGCAACTCCCGGACTGAGCGCCGAACGGATTAGCTTTTTTTACCCCCCCTTTGGGGAATTTTCTTTATCTGTGGAATCGTTGGAAATCTTTGCTAAGGAAGGCAAGATTAATAATGAGTTGGAATTTTATGCCAGCCGGGCTAATCCCCAACAACTGGCTCAATTGCGGGAATTGCTCCAGATGCGCTTCAGTGTAACTCCAACCTTAGTTTCTCAAGTGACTTACTCACCCATCGGTGAACAAGTGCTGCAACGTCTGGGGGAATTAGTCCTGACTGACTCTCGTCGAAACGGTTTCTATGCTTTACGAGGCGCGTTAATTTTGGCTGCTGCTGACCCTGAGGGTTTAACAGTGGTAAATTTTTTGCGTAAATTTCCCACCGAGACTTTACGGCTGAATTTTACAGAGGGGCTAAAAATAGTTGCAGACTTATCGGAATTACTGAAAAAAAGAGATCAAGTAGTTGATGTTGTGCAACAAGAGGCGGTTACGGAGGCTGCTAATTCTCCCTTTGATTTCGCTGGAAAACCAGACTTACGATCGCCTGGAACATGGCGCTGGGATAAAAAAAGTTTAACTCTCAATGATAGTAAACGCGATCGCCAATTGCCGGTAGATCTCTATTTACCCGCGCCACCACAAAATATTGGCGATAGATCCTCCTCGCCTCTCATCGTAATTTCCCACGGGATCGCTTCCGACCGTTATGCATTCGTCTACCTGGCGGAACATCTCGCATCTCATGGTTTTGCTGTTGCTGTATTGGAACACCCCGGTAGTAATGCGCTACGTGTTCAACAATATTTCATCGGTTTAGCAGGGCCACCAGAAGCCCAGGAATTTATCGACCGACCTTTAGATATCAAGTTTTTACTAGATGATCTCCAGCGTTTAGAAAAGGTCGATCCTGTTCTCCAGGGAAAACTCAATTTCCAGCAGGTGGGAGTAATCGGCCATTCGTTCGGTGGTTATACCGCTTTGACTCTCGCAGGCGCAAAGATTAACTTTGACCAACTCCGCCAAGATTGTGATCCCAATAATACGTCTTCGTTTAATCTGTCACTGATTTTGCAGTGTCAAGCCACTGGATTACCCCAGAAAGATTATCAACTCGCAGACGATCGCATCAAAGTTATCTTGGTGGTTAATCCTATCGGCAGTTCTATGTTTGGTAAACAGGAAATCAGTAAAATTCCCATTCCTGTGATGTTGGTAGCTGGTAGTCAAGATATTTTTGCCCCACCAGTGTTTGAGCAGATTCGTCCTTTCACTTGGATTGCTGATCCCAATAAGCACTTAGCCTTAATCGAAAACGCTACTCACTTTTCTGCGATCGCTGAACCTACCCCAGAAAATGATATCCTACCTGTCCCACCAGGATTGCTGGGGCCTAGCCGTGGCGCTGTTTATGGTTATCTTAAGGCTTTAAGTGTGGCTTTTTTAGAAACACATCTTCGCCAACGCCCTGAATATCGCTCTTATTTGCAGCCATCTTATGCCACATTTATCAGTCAGCCTCCCCTCAATCTCAGTCTTTTGCAATCACAGAGTAGTGAACGGTTGATCCCCGCAGTGAATAACTCAATCCCTGAGCCAAATCAACAACCACAAACTAATCCTGTCCGACCTTAAAGTTCCGCAACTATTACCCGTTATCCATCATCCCTGATCCCCATTCCCAAAAAAGTAGAGCCAGAAAATGGGAATATCCAGCAAGATGGCATAGTTAACAATTCAAAATTAATGTTACTTCCATGATTTCGCAGTTGTTGATTAAAAATCACCAAATTGAGAACCTCAGGGCTAGGATTCTCTATAGATCAAAATCAGTAAATTCACTATTGTTAATCCCTATTAAACTGTTTCTAAAGCTACATAATTCATTAATATATTAATGATCACTAAAGTTGCTGGAAATTGGGTAAAACTGCTGTTTTACGCGATTTTATGACCATAATTTAAACTGATTGTCAGGGAAATACCATATTTATTTGGCAGTATTTATAAAAACTTATCCACGAATTCGACCCTTATATATATACTTGTTGTAAACAAGTATTAAGAAATACTTATTAAAAAATATTGCTATAACTTGATTTAATTGTTAACGTGTGTATTGGCAGCCATCTGGTGAACGCTCTAATTGAGGAGATAAAGAAACCTATGAGCTATATCCATTCAGCCAATTGCGGGAAATGTCGATGATGTGGCAAAAGCGAGAAATTTCTGCTGTTTATGGACTAATGGTGAGGGATTGCAGATTAACCCAGAAATATTCTTTGCTGAAGGCTGAGTAAAGTTTTAATTGCAAACAAGATTTATGACTTGTCTTACTTGCGGGACGCAACTGAAAGCGCAGTAAGACTGAGAATTTGGAGGTCAAAACTCATGAAGATTCAAGGTAAGGTAGCTCTAATTACTGGAGCTTCTCGCGGTATTGGACGGGCGATCGCTCTAGAATTAGCACAGCAAGGTGTGAAGCGAGTCATCTTGCTAGCACGCGATCGTCAAAAGTTAACCCAGGTAGCCCAGGAAATAGAGGCGCTGGGTGTCAAAGCCACAATTCTGGCAGTAGATTTAACTCAAGGAGTTGAGGTGAATATTGCCGTTGCTCAACTTTGGCGCAATTATGGCCCCATTCATCTCCTGGTTAATTGTGCAGGAGTCGCATATCAAAACTCATTCTTGCGCTCCAAACTCCCCCAGGTGCAAGAAGAAATCTCTGTGAATTTATTGGGAATGTACACCCTCACTAGTTTGATCGCCCGCCGGATGGTTAGTCAAAGGGAAGGCACAATTATCAATGTGTCCAGCCTGATGGGGAAAGTGGCTGCACCGACGATGGCGACTTATTCCGCAACTAAGTTTGCCATTTTAGGATTTACCCAAGCTTTGCGCCGCGAACTAGCCGAATACAACATCCAGGTGAGAGCGTTACTACCTACCCTCACAGACACCGACATGGTAAGGGATTTGAAATTATTTCGCTGGGTGACGCCCATGACACCCCAGCAAGTCGCGCAAACCCTGATCACAGGGTTAGAAAAGGATTCTCCAGAGATTTTAGTTGGATGGCAAAGTTACCTAGCTATTTGGTGTCAACGCTTCGCCCCTTGGTTGCTAGAGTGGGTTTTAAATATAGCAACTCCGTCAGCGTCAAGCAGACAACAGCCTGGTGACATCCTCAGCACCATTACCCAAAAACTGAGTTTGGCGACCAAATTCCAGCGTTTAGGTGATTTGTTTTGGTCAAATCAGATGGTTTCCTTGGTTTCGGCGCGGAAGTCTTGATAATTTAACCTGCTGAATTACCCATAAACCACCCTCACTAAATGTAGAGGCGCGAAGTTTCGCGCCTCTCAATCCGTCTGGGGATGGAGAATAAACTCCCAACTTCAGATAGAACCGTCTGTGCGATCGCAGAGGTTATTCTGAACCATATTGAAGTTTGAGTAACAAATAAAACTCATAGACATAAAAAACTTTTGCCAATTTGCTAGAGGTTTTGCTGATAGCAGAGCTTTTAGTTGGTCAATATTTCAGATTGAGGAGTGAAATCAACTACTATGACTAATTCAAGCGATCGCAACATCTACAACAGTGAAGATAGACAAGAATCTTACAATGATGCCAATGGTGATACTCACACCTACGTGAAGCGAACCACTGGAACCATCAATAATGATACAGTCAATCCTGATTCTTATGGAGTTGGCTATGTAGACGGTCAAAATACCGAGCGTAGGTATCAGCAAAGTAATTTAGCAGAGCGTGATCATCACAATGCTGCTGGTAGTTTACTCTTAGGTATTATTCTTACCTCTTTAGCTAGTTTGATCGCCATCGGCTTCTGGTACATTAACCAGCGTCAAAACACAGCACCAGTAGAGACTCCCGCACCTAGCCCAACAGCCCAAGCACCCAATCCACAAACCACAATCATTGAAAGAACCAGAGAAGTACCTATTCCCGTTGCACCTACAACTGCACCTTCTCCACCGCAGATCAACATTACAGTACCATCTCAACCACCTACAAACGAAACAACTCCTAAAGAGACGCCAAGTCCAAACACTCCAACTACCAACACTCCTGTACCAGAGAACAATAGCGAAACTTCACCTCAAGTTGAAGGAACTGGTACTAGTAATTCTGATCAATAACAAGCTCAGATTCAGTAGTGCTAAATGGGAACTCTTTTTCCGCACTCATGGCTCATACCATTTCACGAAAATAATAAAACAGTTCCAAACCCTGAAAGCCTGACTAGGTAAGACTTTCTTAATTACGAATTGGTATCAGAACTGCCTCAGTGAGCTTGCATGTGTTTGGCGAAGAACCGCAATCAATGTCCAATTCTCCAAGTCGGCGGTTTATCCCTGGAAACAGCAGGATAAACCACCGACTTTTAATAGTATTTTTAAGAAAAATTTCGTAATTGTTGCGACAAATTAATGCTGAACAAGTTTAGTAAACATGTCGCTAGAGCTAAAGTATAAGATGCTAGATTAAGGTCAAGGTACAAAAAGGTTAAAAGTTCAACCAAAACCTTTAGATTAGAGCCTGTGCCTCCTGCTCTAATATCCTAGCGATCGCTCCTCAGTTGTCACATCCTTTGAAGTTATTTTTGCCCTAAGTTCACTGAGTTGTCATGGAGGTTTTTAAAAGCACAGCCAGAAGTTCCTGCCTATTTTGGAATTAAGGATGTACAGCTAGTGCTGAAGAGACAGATTGCGAAGATTGTCCACATTACTTGAGTGATTTTTCCATTTTATCGAACCACTGTATATTTTATAAACCGCCCATGCTGCTGATATCTATCCATCGTAGCTTGAGGCGGTTAAAATTTTAGCCGTAACTGTTTCAATCCCTACTAGGGATGAGTTTAAATTATGCATAAAATCCCGACTTTTTTAAGAAGTCAGGATTCTGAATTTTGCGATTTTCAATAAATCAAAGATCATTACTATTTTGCGCTCAATTACTATTGCTTAGGTGTACCTTCACCGAATTTAATCAAAAGAGCGATCGCTATACTAATTACTAAAATTAATGTCATACTCAAAGCTGAACCAAACCCCCAATTTTGAGTAGCTCCCAGAAACTGGTTATAAACTAACCGCGCCGCCGTCATACTAGAAGCACCACCTAATAATTCTGGGTTGGCGAAATCTCCTAAGCCAGTGATGAATACCAACATTGAGCCAGCAGTGATTCCTGGTAAAATTTGTGGAACTGTCACTTTCCAAAAAGCTTGCAAAGGACTCGCACCTAAATCTGCTGCTGCTTCTAATAACCGCTTGTCTAACTTTTCTAGAGAGGCATATAAAATTAAAATCATGTAAGGTAGTAAGCTATAGCTCATACCAATAAACACAGCCGGAGTCTGGTTTAGCAACTCCACAGTAGGTAATTTTAATGTAGTTAATAAACTGTTTAATAGACCAGTAGGGCGCAGAATTGTAATCCACGCATAGGAACGCAGTAAAGAAGAAGTCCATAAAGGCAATACAAAGCCTAATAGAAGTAAGTTTCGCCACTTTTGTGGTGCTATTTGAGCAATCCAATAAGCCACAGGAAAGCTCATAATTAAACAAATTATAGTAGTATGACCAGCTAATATGAGCGATCGCTTAATTACTTCCACATAAACCGGGTCAATTATCCGCAGGTAATTCTGCAATCCACTAGGATTGACTATATCTCCCGGACGAATGTTTGGCACTAAGCTCAACTGAAAAATTATCAGTGTAGGCAATACCAGCAATAATAATAACCAAATACCAGCTGGTGCAAGCAACACCATTGGTTGGAGCCAATCTGAATTGAAACGATGGGATTTTTGCATTTTGTTATTTGGTGTTTGTTATTTGTCATTTGTAGAGACGTTGCAGTGCAACGTCTCTACAATTGCCTAACCGCTAGTTAATTTCGTCCAGTAGCGCTCGTAAATATCCTCATATTCATCTAGGGGAGTAATGCGTTCACATTTTTCTAAAATTGACTCTGGGGGAAACAAGTTAGTATTACTCTGTACTTGTTTTGATAATTGCTCAAATCCAGAGATATTGGGAGTAGCGACACTCAGACGTTGGCTGATTTGACCTGCTACTTCTGGCTGCAAAATAAAGTTAATCCAAGCATAAGCACCATCAGTATTTGGGGCTGTTTTAGGAATGATGATAGTATCAGTCCATAGCGAGGAACCACTACGAGGAATCACATATTTTAACTTAGGGTTTTCTTTACTAACTCTAATAGCATCTGCGGAGTAACACATTGCTAAAACTAAATCTCCTGCCAGAATTTGGTTTTGCCAAGCATCAGTATCAAAAGCAGCGATCGCTGGTTTCAAGGTTTGCAGTTTTTCATAAGCTTGTTTAATTTGATTTTCGTCTTTTGAGTTATATGAATAACCCAGCATTCGCAAAGCCGCACCCATAACCTCACGGACATCATTGAGTAAAGTCATCCGCTTATTGAGTTGGGCTTGATTTTGCCACAAATATTCCCAATCTTCTGGGGGATTTTTCAAAACTTCAGAATTGTATATTAAACCTGTTGTTCCCCAATTAAAAGGTATACTATAGCGGTTATTTTCATCGTAACTAGGATTTTGAAATCGGGGAAATAAATTATCTAAACCAATGAGGCGATCGTGATTTATTTCTGCTAATAAATTTTTCTCTACCATCTTCTGTACCATATAGTCAGATGGGTAAATAATGCTGTAAGTTCCACCACCTCCAGCTTGGAATTTAGCCAGCATAACATCGTTAGAATCATACACATCTGCCAGCACTTTCATGCCAGTTTGGGCACTAAAAGTTGTGAGTAACTGTTTGTCTGTATATTGCGTCCAAGTATAGAGATAAAGTAGATCACGCTGACCGGATTTATTACCATTAGCTCGCACTTCAGCAAGTTTCCAACCGCATCCAGTTAGAGACAAGCCAGAAAGTGCTGTGATAGATTTTAAAAGTTTTCTTCTAGTGGTCATTTGGTGTTTTTCATTGGTTATTTGTTATTTGTTATTGGTCTTTTGGGAGATTACCGATTGAGTTGAGGTAGGAGTTTAATTTTGGTGCTGGTTCATTAATGATTATTTTAATTGTATTGATTTGCTCATCAGTTAAAATGACAAATAACTACTGACTAATCGCCAAACAATCACTTTCTGCCCACCAAGCATAGATAGGTGTGTCACGGTCTGGTAAGCCACCAAAGGTATTAGGCTGTAAAACGTTAATGTTAATGCCGTTGGTTAATTCCACGACATAATTAACATGAGTCCCTAAATACATGACATTGATCAGCCGTCCTTCAAAGCAGTTAGTAGGTAAATTCGGTGGATAAAGTGAGAGCTGAATTTTTTCTGGGCGCACGCTTACTACTACTGCTTCCGATAATTCAGTAAGCGTTTCTTCGTGGCGGGTAACAACAATTTTGAGTCCTGTTTTAGTCTCAATTTGGATGTTAGTAGCGTCTACCTGAGTGATTTCTCCACTGAATAAATTAGTATCTCCAATAAAATCCGCTACAAACGATGTCCGGGGAAATTCGTAAATTTGGCTAGGAGTGCCGACTTGCTCAATTTTGCCTTGATTAATCACGGCAATGCGATCAGATAAAGACAGCGCTTCTTCTTGATCATGGGTCACCATAATAAAGGTCAAGTCTAAATCTTTGTGTAAATTTAATAACTCAACCTGCATTTCCTTACGCAGTTTTAAATCTAATGCTCCCAAGGGTTCATCTAAAAGGACAACAGATGGGCGGTTGACTAAAGCCCTTGCTAGGGCGACTCGTTGCTGTTGTCCACCAGAGAGTTGACGGGGAAAGCGCGATCGCAAACTTTCCATTTTTACCAGTTTTAATGCTTGTCCAACTCTGTGATCAAGTTCTGATTTGCGGATTTTTTTTAACCGCAGTCCAAAGGCAATGTTATCCCACACATTCAAGTGATTGAAGAGTGCATAGCTTTGAAATACGGTATTCACAGGACGGCGATACGGGGGAACATTCGCCATAGACTGTCCCTGAATCAATACCTTACCCGCATCAGCCTGTTCAAAACCAGCAATCAAACGCAGTAGAGTTGTTTTGCCACAACCAGAAGGGCCAAGGATACTAAAGAATTCTCCCTGTCTGACATCTAAATCTACACCGTTAACGGCTGGTTCTTGGTTGAAAAATTTGAACACGTTACGCAGCTCAACATCAAGCGGCTGCAAAGCCATACTCCCCCTCTGATTCTGCGTCACAATTTGAGCCATAGTCCTCAGTAGAATGCCGTGATCTTATGTGATTGTGATAACTTATATAGTCTTTATGGGCAGACTACATATTACACCTTGGTTTATTGTATCCGCCAAAAACAGTTGATTAGGAATATCAGATCCCAATTGTTTCACGCTTAATACTGAGTAGCAATCTAGGGTTATTTGATACGAACGTTAATCTCGGAACCTTTTTTTGTCTTATGGCTTTTTTTCCATCATTGCCCATTGGTAGCAAAAAAAATATCCGTACAGTAGGACGTGGTTATCAGTCAATATTTTTCATCGGACTCACTGTATTGATGATGGTTGCTATTAAAGCGCGTTTGGCATATTTGCAAGTTGTAGAAGGTGCAAAACTCCGACAACTTGCAGAAACGAACCGGATACGGGTCATTCATAAAAAACCGGAACGAGGTAATATTTTTGACCGGAATGGCAAAGTTTTGGCGACTACTCGCCATCTTCATGCTGTATATTTGTGGCCGATGGCACACCAACAGCCATCATGGTCATTTGTCGCCCCGCGCCTAGAAAAAATTCTCCACATCCCGCAAGCGGAAATAGAACAGCAACTCAAAGAGGCTGGCGCTAATTCCACTTCACTAATCCGGATTGCTCAGAATCTCAACGCCGCCCAAATCATCGCCTTGAAAGAGTATCAAGATGAACTCCCAGAAGTAGAAATTCATCTAGAATCCATCCGCTACTACCCCAATGGGAAGGAATTAGCCCACATTCTGGGTTATACCCGTGAATTGACGACTGCACAGTTAAAAGAAAAGCAGCATCAAGGCTATCGATTAGGAGATGTCATTGGCCAGATGGGAGTAGAAAAGGCTTATGAGCATGTCCTGCGGGGTGAATGGGGTAGTCAGCAGATGGAGGTTGATGGTGTTGGTCGCCCTATCCGCATCTTGGGGGAAACACAGGCAAAATCAGGTGATGATTTGCACTTGACTATTGATTTGGAACTGCAAAAAGTGGCAGATCGAGCCTTGGGTAAATATCAAGGGGCGATCGTGGTGATTGATCCCAATAACGGCGCGGTGTTAGCTATGACCTCACACCCCACCTTCGATCCAAATATTTTCTCCAAGCGAAAACTCTCCCAGCAAGACTGGAAAAATGTCAAAGGTCAAGGTGATCCTTTAGTCAATCGCGCCCTGAGCGCTTTTCCACCCGCCAGTACCTTTAAAATTGTCACTACTTCAGCTGGTTTGGAATCGGGGAAATTTTCTCCTAGTACAGTACTACCAACCTTTGGTTCCTTGAGGGTGGGAGGAGTGACTTTTGGGGAATGGAATCATGCTGGATTTGGACCCTTGGGATTTGCTGGCGCGATCGCCATGAGTAGTGATACCTTCTTTTATCAAGTCGGTAGAAAAATCGGCGGCCCAACTTTAATTGCATGGAGTCGCAAATACGGCTTTGGTGAAAAAACAGGGATTGAACTTGCTGATGAAGAATTAAAAGGTTTAGTCCCTGATGACATGTGGAAGCAGAAGGAGATGCGAATGCCCTGGACTGTAGGTGACACCATTAATATGTCAATTGGTCAAGGGGCATTGCAAGCAACACCACTACAAACGGCAGTGATGTTTGCAGTGCCAGCAAATGGCGGATATCGAGTCAAGCCGCATTTACTCAAGGACAACAAACCAGCAAAAAGCTGGCGCTCATCATTAAACATGAAACCAGATACTATTAAAGTGCTGCGTGAGGGATTGCGTCAGGTAATTACTCAGGGTACTGGTAAGCGTTTGAACTTACCATCTATTGCGCCTACCTCTGGCAAGAGTGGTACTGCTGAAGCTGGTACTGGTCGCCCTAATCACACTTGGTTTGGAGCCTATGCCCCCACCGACCAACCAGAAATTGTGGTAGTAGCATTTGGTGAACACTCTGGCGAGAGTGGTGGTGCTATTTGTGGCCCAATGGTGCTACAAGTTTTAGAAGCTTATTTTCAGTACCAGTATCCAGGTAAGTATGGAAAACCCTTTCCCTCAGTATCAAAAACTTAAGCTGATAATTCACTTCAAAGTAGAAACCGTAAGTTTAGTATAATTTGCTACTGCTAAACTCAGCCAATGGCAAAAATTAAAAAAATTTTCCAGAAGAAAGTTGAGACTTCAGATATACTCTAGCTTAAGGCTTCTAACCTAAAAAATAACAGTAATCTTCATTAACTGCTATAAATTGTACTATAAAAATAAGTGCAATTACTTAGTAACTAAGCAATATTACTGTTCATTAATCGCAAAAAATAGACTAATTACTACACTGTAGCTTATCGTTTTCTTAAACAAGAATTGACATTAGCTAACTTTTACCATAGGTTATCCCCTAAATACCCGGTAGGACTTTAGCAGCATTGTATACAGATAATATGAATTTTGATATCCTCTTTGTCCTATGACTTTATTGCAACCATCTCCTCTCGGTCAAAAAAAAGATACACGTACCGTAGGACGTAGTTTCCAGCCAATATTTTTAATTCTGTTTACCCTGTTGATGACGACTGGAATAGGTGCGCGTTTAGCATATTTACAAATTGTGGAAGGAGCACAGTATCGCAAGCGAGCAGAGTCCAACAGGATTAGGGTAATTCCCAAACAACCAGAACGGGGCAACATTTTTGATCGTAATGGCAAACTTCTAGCTAGTACTCGCTATTCACGTTCTGTATACTTGTGGCCAATGGCTCATACCAAGCCGTCATGGTCAGTTGTAGGGCCACGGCTATCCCAAATCCTGCAAATTCCGCAATCAGAAATTCAAGAGAAACTAGAACAAGTAGGTGCTAACGCCTCTGCTGCTAACTCATCTACGCTCATCCGGATTGCTCGTGACCTGAATGAAGCTCAAGTCACCGCCTTGAAAGAGTATGAAACTGAACTCAAAGATGTCGAAGTACATACAGAAGCTGTGCGCCACTACCCCCACGGCAGACAATTGGCACATGTATTAGGATATACCCGTGAACTGACTGCCGATCAGTTGCAAGAAAAGAAACGGCAAGGCTATCGATTGGGTGATGTGATTGGTCAGATGGGGATCGAAAAAGCCTATGAAGAAAACCTGCGAGGAGAGTGGGGGGGACAGCAGGTAGAAGTGGATGGTGCTGGTCGTCCACTGCGGGTGTTAGGAGTAAAACAAGCCAAAGCTGGTAATGATTTACACTTGACGTTAGATTTAGATGTGCAAAAAGCAGCAGAAAAAGCTTTGGGTAATCGCAACGGTACGATCGTGGCACTTGATCCCAAAAATGGTGCTGTCTTAGCAATGGTGTCTCACCCTACCTTTGACCCCAATATTTTTTCCAAGCAGAAACTAACTCAAAAAGATTGGGATACCTTACAAGGTGTAGAACATCCCTTAGTCAATCGCGCATTGAGTGCCTTTCCTCCTGCCAGTACCTTTAAAATTGTCACCACCACAGCTGGACTAGAATCAGGTAAATTCTCTCCCAAGACAGTCTTACAAACCTATGGCTCCTTAACTATTGGTGGGACTCGCTTTGGTGAGTGGAACCACGCCGGCTTTGGTCCGTTGGGTTTTGTGGGTGCAATGCAGTGGAGTAGCGATACTTTCTTTTATCAAATTGGTAGAGGAGTTGGCGGCCCAACTTTAATCGAATGGACTCGCAAGTATGGATTTGGTGAAAAAACTGGCTTTGAGTTCGCCTCTGAAGAAATGAAAGGCTTGGTTCCTGATCAAGCCTGGAAGAGAAAGGCTTGGAAGATGGATTGGACTGTGGGTGACAGCATTAATATGTCCATTGGTCAAGGTGCTCTGCAAACCACTCCTCTGCAAGTCGCAATCATGTTTGCTGTCCCTGCTAATGGTGGTTACCGAGTGCAACCACATTTACTCAAAGACAATGAAGAAGCTAAAAGCTGGCGCTCATCCTTGGATATGAAGCCAGAAACTATTAAAATTCTCCGTGAGGGATTGCGGAAGGTAGTATCTGATGGAACGGGTAAGGTGTTAAATAAACCCACACTTCCCCCGGTGGCTGGTAAGAGTGGCACGGCAGAAGCTTGGATACGGCGAGGAGTCAAAAAAAATCATGCTTGGTTCGGTGCTTATGCCCCAGCTGATAAGCCAGAAATTTTAATCGTAGCTTTTGGTGAACATTCTGGTGGTGGTGGCGGTAGTGTTGCCGCTCCCATGATCTTAGATGTTATGGAGGGATATTTTCACCGCAAGTATCCAGGCAAGTATCAAACACCCGAAACTGCGGCATTACCCCAAGCTCAGAAATCACTAAACAGGCGTCGGAACTGATACATGAAAAATTAATCATCCCACGGCGGCAAGCTGTGGGATACTCTATTTGTGATTAGGGCTTTTGAGTAGCGATCGCTAACTTTGCTCCTTCTACCTGACGTACTTGATCCATGACGGCTACTACCTGGCCATGTCCTACTTTTTCATCAGCATTAATAATCACCAATGCTTCACCGTTAGTGCCAACTAAAGCGCGTAACTGCTGTGTTAAAGCATCCACTGCTACTGGTTGACGGTTGAGGCTAATATCTCCTTGTTCACCTACCGTGATGGTAATTTTCGTTGGCACCTGCTGTTGTTTAGCCGTAGCAGCCTTCGGTAAATTTACTGGCAAACCTTCTGATCTAGTTAAAAACAGCGTTGACATAATGAAAAACGTCAAAATCGCAAAAATCACATCAATCATCGGCACGATGTTGATTTGCGTTGGTATATCGGCTTCATCTGGTAGACGCATATGATTTCTCTCCTCGTTCGTAGCGACGGCGGTATAGTAATTCTAGTTGTCCCCCATATTCCTGAATGAAGGCAATTTGGCGTGTGTAAAGTCCCCTAAAGGAGTTGGAAAATAAGAGTACAAATATCGCCACTATCAGTCCTGTTGCTGTAGAAACCAAAGCTTCACTGATCCCTGCTGTCACGCCTGCGGTTTTAGTACCCCCAACATCACCGAGATTTAAGGAGGCGAAGGATGTAATCAATCCTAATACTGTACCTAGTAGACCTAACAGTGGTGCTAGACCAATGATTGTTTCAAAGATATTTTGGAAGCGTTTGAGTAAAGGTATCTCTGCCTGTGCTTCACTTTCTAAGGCCAAGCGAAATTCTTCGGGATTTGGTTCTTCCAACTCTAAAGCCGCAAGAAAAATACGTGCCAAAGGTAAATTTGCATTTTGCCGTAGTTTATCGATCGCACCTACTACGTTATCTAGTCGATAAAGATTCAACACATCTCTGACTACACGGCTTTGACGGTTATTAATTTGTAACCAAAATCTCACCCGCTCAATAATCAGTGCCACTGCCAATACCGAAAATCCCAACAGCGGCCACATTACCACGCCACCTGCATCAAACAGATTCTGAATTCCCATTGAGAGCCTCGTCATAAATCAACAACAAACTGCTTACAGAGGTTTGGTCAAGGAAAGGTTGACGGGAACTGAATTCTCTTTGACCTTTCTATCTTGCCCCACTTCTAGCAAACGGCCTAATACACAGTCAGACTAGGAAAATTTTTTATCCAAGTTGAGAGTCTTTATCAAAAGACAATACAGTATAATGGAAAATTATTTCAAGTCTTTATGATCGGAATTCACAGTAAATTATTATTTAAGTTAAGCAATTTTATTTATTGAGAGAATTACATCCAATAGAAAATTTCTCCATCTAGCCTTAATTATCAGCATTATTAAACAAACATTTCCGGATTTTTACTTGAAATTTGTATCTCAACATCTTAATATATCCCTAATTAGTGAGAATAAGTAGCAATATATATGAGCTTTTCAGACATTGCTGTCGCCCAGCGTTCTAAAGAAGCTGTAGCTGTGAAAACTTTTCTGATTTACAGTTTGACGGGTTCGCTGGCACTACATATTGGTATCCTTTCCTCTGGTATAGTCAATTTTTTGTCGAGAGTACCAGAGCAAGAAGAAGAACCAATAGAATTGGCAATTATTGAAACTCCGCAACCACAAGTCACGGAAACTCCACAACCACAAGTCAAACCAGAAACCCCCAAAACAATAGAAAAAACAACTGTAACCCCTGTAGCTCCACAACCAAAACCGCTCAAAGTTGAGGAAATACAGCCACAAGTTAAAAATGTCCCAGTACAAAAGTTGGTTACACCTAAAGAAGTTCAAACCCGTGAACCAATCAGTCCAAAACCAACAGTAGAGACAAATTCTCCACAGAAAATTGTTAGTTCTTCCCCGCCCTCATCTACTGATAATGCTCCCAGATCAAATGACAAGCTATTAGGACAACTGCGTGGGATCAGAGATTCTCAAGTAGGAAGCGGTGAAACTCCTGTCCTTACTGGCAATTCTGGAAATAGTGTTGGCACAGGTACTGGTACTGGGACTGGTACTAGGACTGGGACTCCAGTAGCAACTGCACCCAGAACTCCCGCAATAGAAGCGCCAGTAGCACCAGTCAATCGCAATACTGGTAGTGGTAATGGTCGTGCAGCTTGCCGTGAATGTAATACCAGATATCCAGAGGCTGCCAGACGCAGAGGCATTGAAGGCAGAGTAGAAGTGGCTGTTGATACTGATGAAAACGGTAATGTCACTAAAGTCCGGATTGCTCGTTCGAGCGGCAATCGTGAATTGGATGAAGAGACTGCAAGACAAGCCCGTGATTGGAAATTGAAACCCGCATCTGGTGGTAGACAAGGAGTATCAATAGCTACAGATTTTGCTATTCAAGGTTCACGGCGTCACCGTGAAGCCCAAAAACGCAGACAACAAAGAGAAGCGGAAGAAAGAAATCGGCAAGCAGTCGCTAATAATGCCAGTTCGACAGAAGGAACTCGCAGGAGACGGCGGTTAGAAGCATCAAGTAATACAGATAATTCTGCTGAAAGCATTAGAGAACCTCAAACCAGACAGAGACGGGCGACATCCTCATCTGAAACAGAATCTAGAATCAGTCGTCGTTTATTTCCTCAAAAAGTAGAAACCAATTCTGTTAGTTCATCATCAGAAAGGAGACAATCTAACATCAGAGAGTCCCTCCGTCAAACGCGACGTCAGCCGGTTGCTAGTGACTCATCAGCTCAATCACAACCAACTAGAAATCGCAGGCGGCGGCGAACACAGCCAGCTAAAACCCCAGTTCAAAGCCGCTTGGTTGAGTCTTTGCGTCGTTCCCGTCAAGCATCACCACCAGCATCAGAAGCTCCCGCCACTGGGAATACCGGTGAGTAATTTCGTAAACAGGGAATAGTTATGGAGTATTTCAACTCTAATTACCTATTCCCTATTAACTCTGGTTACTGGAATACCTATACGGTCACTGAAGCAATATAGTAAATTCCGAAGGGAGGCAGATCCTGCCTTTTTACTCAAATTCCCCAATTGATACTAAAGCCTATATTGGTTCCAGATTCTGCTGTTACTGTTCCTAAACCACTTTGCCCAATAGCGTTACCTGCAAAAACATCAATTCCCAATTTTGAACTTGGTAAAAAGCGCACGCCAGCACTCCAAACATCTCTGTTGCCATCAACAAAGATAGGTGTATATTCTCCAATTAATTGCAGCTGCTCCCCTAAAGCTTGGTTGATCCCAATTCCTACCCCAATACGAGAAACCTGACCAAAAAACGCTCCCTTGGGATTAATTGATACCGAAGTTTGGGGGCTGAATTGATAAGCGATGGGCAATTCTGCATAAACAGTTCCATTGAGTGCATCGCCTTGGAAAGCCGCCTCACTAATTCCTGCTAGCTTCAATCCTAGGGAAAGCAAATCGCCTCGTACTTGATCTAAGAATTTCAGTTTTATAGCACCGCCGATTTTGACACCAGGGCCAGATATTTCAGCACCAGAAAGGCGATCGCTGCCTCCAAATTGATCCACAATCAGTTCTATCTGTGAATCATTTGTAAAGCCATAGGCAAGGGCAAACTCGCACTACCATTTGTACCTAGCCCTCCTCTCACTTGGAATGTCCCAGATGGTAAGGTATAAGGACTGGCAAGTGTTAACCCATCAAATAAAAGTGTGCGATCGCGCCCTGAGAGTTGTGTTTCTGGGCGATTACCAAAATTAGCTGCATACCCTTGACCAAAATCAATTACGTGCTTGAAGCGAATTCCTACTAAGAAATCATCTCCATCAGGAATGAAAGCTAACAAGCCAGTGGTAGGTGTTGTCCCGAAACTATTGGTAGCATAAACCTCTGCCGCAATTTTGGGATTAAACGCATAATCTACACCCACAGTCCACAGTAGTTTGCGATAAAAAGAGCGATCTTTGGCACTAAATGTATTGCCTCCTGGCCCTAAAGGAGCTTGAATATTAGCAAACAAATTCAATCTTTGGGAAGGTTGCCAGCTAAATCCTGTCCCAATGTTGAAAAAAGTGCCAAAAAAATCTGCGCCCTTAATAGTTTCTGGAAAGAAAACTATTCCAGGAGTAAGATGCAGTTGCAAATTTGGAGATGCTTTGTAAGTAGTAGGAAACTGCAAAGCACCGACGGGGCTAGCCGCAGTCAATCTTGTGTTGGAAGTATTACTAAAAGTTCCGGGACTGGCAGATATATTCATTAACTGAACCGTACCTGCAACACCCACAGCCAAACGTTCTTGATTAATTAATCGATATTTCAACTTCACGCCATAAGTTACAGTTGTAAAGTCACCACATTCCTCATTAACTGGGCACTTGACATAATCATCGAAAATATCTCCTGTAAAGCCTAGTTGCAAATTATCTGTGACGCCCCAGTCGATGTCAGCTTGATAGGTTTGTAAACCCGTCCCTGACACAGAGTCATCGAGGGGCAAAACTTGCAGAAAACCTGCTTCTACTTGAACTGCTCCCTGGCGCAATTGGTTAGCTGTTTCAAGGTTATGCAATTTGGTTCGCGGTTCTTGTAATGGCGAAAGTGGCACATCTGTTTGCAAATCTTTGGCTTGAGTACTAATAGGTAAGGGAGAAGCTACCAGCTGTTGTGGCGGTAATGTTTCGGTGATTATTTCTGGAGAAGATACTATGGGCATACCTAAGTGAAACTCTTGTGTTTGAGTATTAATAGGCGATGCCCAAGGTAAAACCTCATGCTGTCGTTGCCGGAATTCTTCTGTAGTGGTTTCTGGAAAAGATACTACAGGCACACCGTCAGATGCATAACTGAGACCGGGAAAGGCGATAGTGAGTAAAGAACAAGAAAGGATTTTGAGTGTGTGCATATTTTTTTGGGGCGATCGCTTGAATTTGAAATTATTAGAAGTATAAAAAAATACGGCTAATTTTAAATATTTTGCTCATCCAACTAGGATTGCAAGTATATTATGTTAACTGAAATTCAGTTAATATACTGGTAAAGCTAGCTATTTGTCAAAGCTCAAAGTTGCAATTTCACACCAAGCGATCGCTGCATAAAAAAATACCTCTGAAATTCAGAAGCTTCCAGAGGTACATGTAAGTATTGATGAGCATACGTAGGTAGGCATAAATAAACCCAACTATGTAAAGAAAAACAAATGGGGCTAAAACCCTCTTCCCTCCTGCCTCCTGCCTTATCCCAACGATAAATTCTTCCACCCACCAGTGCTACGTACATTAAGAAAGGAGAGTGGAAGATGAGGGAATTATTACTGTCTCATCCCCCCATCGCCTATTCCCTGATCACCAATCTCAGCTGCTTAATTTAACTGGCATTGCCCACACAAACCAAAAAACTCCAGAGTGTGGTAAAAAATTTTAAACTTATGAGTGCCCTGTAACTGATCTTCTAGGTCATGGACAGGGCATTGATTAATTGGAATAGAAACGCCGCATTGTAAACAAGTGAGATGGTGTTTGTCTTGCTGTGCCAAGCTATAAAGGGCTTCACCATTTGCCAAAGTCCGCACCTGCACCAGCCCCTCTAGTTTTAAGGCTTCTAAGGAGCGGTAAACTGTTGCTAAACCCATGCTCTGGTTACAGTTACGTAGTTCAACGTAAATATCTTGGGCAGAAATGCCTTGCTTGATGGTTTTCAGCAGGTTCAAAATCCGCTCTTGACTGCGGGTGCGTATGGCTCTCATAGACAATTGTGTAAATTTGCCACTGTAGTTGAAGCCGTTATATTGGCTAATTGTTAGCTTAACTGTAACCGCTTCGTAAGCTTATTTTCACTCAGTTGGAACAGAAAGTTATAGTATAGCGATCGCAGCATTCAGCAAACGCCTGTGCAAACGAAGTATTTAGCTAAAATTTTTGTGACGCTTCGTCCTTCCGTCCTAGACCCTGCTGGTGTGGCTGTACAATCTGGCCTCAAGCAACTGGGATATGAGAACGTCGAACAGGTACGGATTGGTAAGTACATAGAACTCACCATCACCTCACCTGATGAAGCCAAGGCCCGTCAAAATCTCAATGACATCTGTAACCAAATGTTAGCAAACCCCGTAATTGAAAATTATCGCTTCGATTTAATCGAAGTCGAAACACAGACAGGTGTCTTTTAGGGCATAGCGAATAACTCTTAACCCTGGTAGAGACGTTGCATTGCAACGTCTCTACAAATGACAAATGGCAAATGACAAATGACAAAATTCGGCGTTGTTGTTTTTCCCGGTTCTAATTGCGATCGTGATGTGGCTTATGTCACTAGAGATTTGCTATTACAACCAACTCGCATGGTTTGGCATCAAGAAACGGATATTGATGATTTGGATGTGATTGTCATCCCTGGTGGCTTTAGTTACGGGGATTATCTGCGCTGTGGTGCGATCGCTCGATTTTCGCCAGTCATGCAGCAGGTTGTCGAACATGCCCAAAAGGGTAAGTTTGTCCTCGGTATTTGTAATGGTTTCCAAGTTTTAACGGAATCAGGACTATTACCAGGAGCATTGGCAAGAAATCAGGATTTACATTTTATCTGCGATCGCCTTCCTCTAAAAGTCGAGCGTACCAATCTTCCTTGGACGCAAGCTTATACCAATGGTGAAATTATCACCGTACCCATCGCCCACGGGGAAGGTCGATTTTATGCTGATCAAGCCACTCTCGCAGCACTTGAAGATCACGGACAGGTAGTGTTTCGTTATCAAGGGGAAAACCCCAACGGTTCCCTCAATAACATTGCCGGCATCTGTAACCGCCAAGGCAATGTTTTAGGCATGATGCCGCACCCTGAGAGAGCTTCTGATGCATCGCTAGGCAATAGCGATGGATTGCGGTTGTTTCAGGGTCTATTAGAGAAAGTAGCAATGATAGTTTAGGGAATGGGTGCAGGGCGTAGTAGAGACGTTGCACTGCAACGTCTCTACAAATGACTAATGACAAATGACCAATGACTAATGACCAAAAAACAAAAATTCCCCTACCTAGTTGGTTCCAAATGGACAGCACAGCAAAAAGTGGATGGTTGGCGACACTTCCAAGTTGTCAACCGTAAAAATCAAGGTAAATGGGTTTATGCCGAAATGGTTGCAGCCTGTGACCCCCTAGTCCGCTTCTGGATTAATGCCAAGTTGCTACAAGACGGCTCCCAATGGCAAGCAGGTTGGCAAACATTGCAAGAAATAGAACAAATTGCACAGGATGTATCTTGATTACAGCAACGCTGCCTCAGATTTTTCTAAAGTGTCATAATTTGTTACTACTCAAAAAGCGATCGCTCTCAAACCATCATCACATTCTCTTGCTAGTCTCCAAAAAACCGCCAATTCATCTGCTAAGTGAAATTGCGGCAGTATATATACCATTGGTCTGCTAGTCGTTATATTCAGACCAATTATCCCGAATTCAGCAACAGATCCTTTTCTCATCAAGCCTTGTAAATTCTAGCTTTCGGAATTTTATAGCCGCATACTGCTAAGACGGAACTTGCAGATTAGCCGCTACGCGTAGCTTCCTTCCGCGTAGAGGTACGAGTTCTCTCAAGGAGTAACCGCAAGGTATTTTTACTTTTTTAGTGGTTATACAGGTCTTAATTGCACAAAATCACCCGCTTTGAGTAGCTGCTAATTCTATGCAAAGCATTGGAAAACATTGATTTCAGCTTTTTGTCTTTTGTAACCTTTTTTATTAAAAAAATTTATAAACTTTTTTTTAAATCTATTTTTGAGTTTTTAGCCGCTTTTAATGACATAAAAAGACTTAATAAACTCAAAAAAACCCTAAATGACCTTTTAGCATCATTTTACAGATTAAAAGCCCCTTTCTTTTCCTTCTAACTTGGACAATAATGACACTCAACAGACCTCACGCACAGCCATGTCAGGCCGGGTGAAGGGACAATGTTCTAGCCAAGAGTTTGACAGAAAACTATAAGAGGTAAACACCAGTGAAACTAGCAGTTTACGGAAAAGGTGGCATCGGAAAATCCACAACTAGCTGTAACATCTCCGTCGCCCTAGCTAAACGCGGCAAACGAGTGTTGCAAATTGGCTGCGACCCCAAACATGACAGCACCTTCACCCTCACCGGGTTTTTGATTCCCACGATTATCGACACTCTTCAAGAAAAGGACTATCACTACGAAGATGTCTGGCCGGAAGATGTAATTTATAAAGGTTACGGTGGTGTTGATTGCGTTGAAGCAGGCGGCCCACCTGCTGGTGCCGGATGTGGTGGCTACGTAGTCGGCGAAACCGTAAAATTACTGAAAGAACTCAACGCCTTTGATGAGTACGATGTCATCCTGTTTGATGTTTTGGGTGACGTTGTTTGTGGCGGTTTTGCCGCACCACTAAACTATGCAGATTACTGCATGATTGTGACTGACAACGGTTTTGATGCCTTATTCGCCGCTAACCGTATTGCTGCTTCAGTACGCGAAAAATCACGCACCCATCCATTACGTCTAGCTGGTTTAATTGGCAACCGTACCTCCAAGCGCGACTTGATCGAGAAGTACATAGAAGCCGTACCTATGCCAGTTCTCGAAGTCCTGCCATTGATTGAAGACATTCGCGTCTCCCGCGTTAAGGGTAAGACTTTATTTGAAATGGCAGAGTCCGACCCTTCCCTGAACTACGTTTGCGACTATTACCTCAATATAGCCGACCAAATTTTGGCACGTCCAGAAGGCGTGGTGCCTAACGATGCCCAAGATCGGGAATTGTTCTCTTTATTATCAGATTTTTATCTAAATCCGAGTAAACCCCAGGTACGGAATCCGGAAGAGGAACTAGACTTGATGATTGTATAAATCATCTAGTTCTCAGGATGAGGAGCATAAAATGGCCTTCTTTCATAGCTTTACGGATTCAATCAGGCAAAAGTGGTTGCAATTTTTCCAGACAAATCGTGACTGGATTACCCTGCACATGGAAGTGGATTCAGTGTACACACCTGATGGAGGGAAGCGACCATCTTCTTACCTCATCCTGGGCGTTGTCAACGCGCTAGAACCCAAGCTAGCGCAACTCATGTTGCCCTTTTCTAAACTCAATCCTGACGCCGACACCTTAGTTGAGGTGCTGGATTTGCACTTTGACCCAGACATCGCACTCGGTAACCGCTTTATTCCCAAAGTAGAATCAGAAGATGATCAGGATAATTCAGCAGTTGCCATTGACGAAAACTCCAAAAACAAGCCGTTGACAAATTCCCATACAAATGGCTTTGGTTCTGTGGCGTCTGTGGAAGAATTAGCGATCGCACATGCTGCTGATCACACACTGTCAATCAGCGAGTTACCAGAAACCGAAAATGGGCTAGGTGATATTTCATCATCTAATGGGCATCACCCCCAAGAAGAGTCTTTACCAGAGCCTAGTTTAGAAGCCGACGATTTTGGGGATATTTCCTTCGAGATGACGACAATCGAACAAAAGCTGGATGATGAGATGGATGATCTCAATCCACCAGACGAGAACGCTTTTAGTGACGTGTTGTCAGATGTCTGGGGTGATGAAACCGCACTGCAAAAGAGTGAAGAAAATAACGACTTTATGGGGGAAGAACTACCAGCAGGCGTTTTTGATGAATCAGAAATTGCCCGTCTCTTCCCTAACAATTAATTACTGCTGTTCCTGTGGAATCTAGGGATAGCTGGCTGGTGCTATGTGCCATACACTACGGCATTCTGGGGGAAGATCAATCATCCCCTGGATGCCTACCTGAATATCCACCTGCCTTTAAATATCAAGGGGAGAAAAACCAAAATGACTGTCGCTCAACAACCAGAAGCTTTAAACTTTGAGTGTGAAACCGGGAATTACCACACCTTTTGCCCGATTAGCTGCGTGGCGTGGTTATACCAAAAAATTGAAGATAGCTTCTTTTTGGTGATTGGGACTAAAACTTGTGGCTATTTCCTCCAAAATGCAATGGGGGTAATGATTTTCGCTGAACCCCGGTATGCAATGGCAGAGTTGGAAGAAGGGGATATCTCGGCCCAGCTGAACGATTACGAAGAGTTAAAGCGGTTATGTTTACAAATTAAACGCGATCGCAACCCTAGTGTAATTGTGTGGATTGGCACTTGCACCACTGAAATTATTAAAACAGATTTAGAAGGCTTGGCTCCCAAGCTAGAATCCGAAATTGGCATTCCCATCGTCGTCGCTCGTGCTAACGGCCTTGATTACGCTTTTACCCAAGGAGAAGACACTGTGTTAGCCGCTATGGCTAATCGTTGTCCAGATCAGGCTCCTGTGTCAGAAACAGATAAAAACGAGCGTAACGCCATTCAGAAGCTGCTCAACTTCGGTAAAAAGAAAGAAGATGTAGTCCAAGAAGAATCTGAGTATGTAGATCATCCACCGTTGGTGCTCTTCGGCTCCCTTCCCGATCCCGTCGTCACCCAGTTAACCTTGGAACTGAAAAAGCAAGGCATTAAAGTTTCCGGCTGGCTACCTGCCAAACGTTTCACAGAACTACCAGTGTTGGAAGAAGGGTATTATGTCGCTGGTGTCAACCCATTCCTCAGTCGCACAGCCACTACCTTAATGCGTCGCCGCAAGTGTAAACTCATTGGCGCACCCTTCCCCATTGGCCCTGATGGCACCCGCGCTTGGATTGAGAAAATTTGCTCCGTGTTTGGCATTACTCCCCAAGGTTTAGATGAACGAGAAGCACAAATTTGGGAAAGCGTGGAAGAGTACGTGAAACTGATTCGCGGCAAATCTGTATTCTTCATGGGTGATAACCTGCTAGAAATCTCCCAAGCACGGTTCTTAATACGCTGTGGAATGACGGTTCAAGAAATTGGCATTCCCTACATGGATAAGCGCTATCAAGCTGCTGAATTGGCGCTATTAGAGAAAACTTGCCAGGAAATGAATTCACCCCTACCAAAAATTGTCGAGAAGCCAGATAACTACAATCAACTTCAGCGCATTTATGAGTTAAAACCAGATTTGGTGATTACTGGTATGGCTCATGCTAATCCCTTAGAAGCACGCGGTATTAATACCAAGTGGTCTGTAGAATTCACTTTTGCTCAAATTCACGGCTTTACTAATGCTCGTGACATGTTAGAGTTAGTGACCCGTCCGCTACGTCGCAATAACAATTTGAAAGATTTGGGTTGGGATAAATTGGTGAGAGAAGAAGCGAAGATTTAAGATTTCGGTTTCGATTGAGCAACACCATATGATGAGGGCGAACACAAAAAGTTCGCCTTTTTTATTGAACCGCAGAGGAAGAGTTGATACCAATTTAAATGGTGTTTAGGGCAGATAGGGCATCAAGAATGAAAGAATACCTGGTAATGGACATAATCAATTCTGGTGTTAACTCAGCCAAGAGTTGATCAAGTGTCTGGAAAGAAGCCCTCTACTTCTACTCATCAACAACCGCAGAAATCCTGAAGTTTTGGTGTATAAATTAGGTTAAAGTTAATATTATTCTCAAGCAGATACTGATAGGTGAGCGAGGAGACGTAATTAAACATCACATTGGTAGTGTTTCAGGTTGAAATTGAGCTAAAAGTTCACAATCAGTCCTGAATTCCTGATTCTCTAAGTATTAGAGTGCTTACTACAAAATATCTTTCTCGGCACATGATTGAAGTAAGGTTAACAATTTAATGCATTTACAAATCAGAAACAAGAGTTTTATTACGCAAATCAGACAAATACTCTTGCAGACATTCAAGCAATTGTTACCATCTCTCGCTGGTATTTTCATTCTGTTAATTATCTGGCACTTACTAAGCTTACGCTCGGATACATCATTACCTTCTCCTTTAGCAGTTGTTACTAATACTTGGGAGTTAATTAAAGATCCCTTTTTTAATAAAGGTGGTCATAATAAAGGTTTCTTTTGGTTAATTCTTGCCAGTCTTAACAGAGTTGTTGCTGGTTATTTTTTAGCAGCAATTGTGGGGATTCCAGTTGGTTTCATTATCAGTTTGAATAGCTTTTGTAAAAGAGCAATTGATCCTATAATCCAACTATTGCGTCCTGTAGCTCCTCTGGCTTGGCTACCTATGGCACAAGCTATTTTTCTTAAACCCAATCCTTCGGCAATTTTCGTAATTTTTATCACTGCTGTTTGGCCAGTTATTATTAATACTGCTTTGGGAGTACAGCTTGTACCCAAAGATTACATCAATGTTTCTAAGGTCTTAGGATTATCGATTTTTGAGAATTTTTTCCAAATTCTCCTACCTGCAACTTTACCTTATATCTTCACAGGATTGAGAATTGCTCTTGGTCTATCGTGGCTAGCTGTTGTTGCTGCTGAAATGTTGCTTTCTGACGATGGTATTGGCTTTTTTATTGTTGATGCTTATAACAATGCCAACATCAATGAAATCATCTTGGCAATTATTTACTTGGGTGTAGTTGGTCTGGTTTTAGACAAGATTATAGTTTATATATCTGACAAAGTCACACCTCAAGAATAGTTCCTCTATTTTTAATTTTTAATTGGGAGCGAAGCAACGTGCCTAGTTTTGTGGAAATCAGGGATATAGAAAAAGAATTTGTCCTGCAAAATGGTAGCAAGAATATAGTTCTACATAACATCAACTTGGAAATTAAACATAGAGATTTTGTGTCCTTAATTGGTCATTCTGGGTGTGGCAAATCTACACTTCTAAATATTGTGGCAGGCTTGGAAAAAGCCACACATGGCTGTGTACAAGTTGATGGACAATTAGTAAAACGACCATTCCGCGATCGCATGGTAGTTTTTCAGAACTATTCTCTCTTACCTTGGCTGACTGCTTGGGAAAATGTCGCCCTATTTGTGAATAAAGCCATGCGGCATAAATCTCAAAATGAGCGGCGGGAAATTATTGCTTCTCACCTGGAGATGGTTGGTTTAAAAGATGCGGCACATAAGAAGCCAGCACAACTTTCAGGAGGTATGAAACAAAGAGTAGCATTAGCCCGTGCTTTAGCCATTCAGCCCAAATTACTCTTACTAGATGAGCCATTTGGAGCCTTAGATGCTTTGACTCGTGCCTCTTTGCAAGTCGAGTTAATGCGGATTTGTGACATTTGTCAAATTACCACGATTATGGTGACTCATGATGTGGATGAAGCACTCTTGCTCTCTGATCAGGTAGTCATGTTGAAAAATGGCCCAGCTGCAACTATTGGTCAAATTTTAGATATACCCTTTGAACACCCTCGTTCTTTGGAAATTAAAGAACGTTCCGAATATCATCATTTGCGTCACGAAATGATGCAGTTTTTGCAAAACCAGGAGAAGGTTAAACACTTATAGATAATGGGGCGTTGGGGAGACAGCGCCGTGGGCGGGTTTCCCGACTTGTTCGCGCAGCGTCTCCCCTTGGGAGAGGCGACTGTCGTCAGGTTTTCTGGCTTGTAGCAGGTGGCGTCATTGGGCATTGGTGAGATGAGGATAATAAATCTAGACCTTTGACTCTGTCTGGACTCTGAAAAAATAACCAATAACAAATTAAAAATTAAAATGGTAAAGATTGACAGACGAGAGTTTATAACAGCTGCCGGTGCTGCTATTTTGACTCACACTTTAACCAACTGCTCATCTTCTGGCGTTCCAACTAACAAGTTACGTAGCAGTGTTTATATAGGTTCCAGTGATGCACCAGAGGTAACAACTGCAACATTAGGATTTGTGCCTGTAACCAGTAGCTGTCCGTTAATTATTGCCAAAGCCAAAGGCTTTTTTGCTAAATATGGTATGCCTGATGTCCAAGTTACTAAGCAGCCTTCCTGGGCGGTGATGCGTGACAAAATGATGTTAGGTGCTGCTGATGATGGCTTGGATGGGGGACATCTGCTGTTTCCCATGTGTTATTTGATGTCCACAGGAGAAATCACCTATGGGCGAAAGACTCCCATGTGCATCCTGGCAAGAATGAATGTGAATGGACAAGGAATATCTGTTGCCAATACTTATAAAGATTTCCATCTGGGTTTAGATAGTTCACCTCTAAAATCAATTTTTGCTAGCAAAAGTAAAGGCGGAGAAACTATCCGTTGTGCAGTTCCCTATCGCCGAGTTACAGGCGATTTTTTCATGCGCTGGTGGTTGGCTTATGGTGGTATTGATCCAGACAGGGATACATCGATTATTGTGGTACCACCGCCGCAGATGGTTGCTAGTATGCGGAGTGGAAGCATGGAAGCTTTTTGTGTAGTCGATCCTTGGCATCATAGACTGATTAAGCAGGGGCTTGGTTACTCGACTGTTACCAGTGGCGAGTTGTGGAACAATCACCCAGAAAAAGCGTTTACAGTCCGGGCTGAATGGGTTGATAAATATCCTAATGCCGCTAAAGCAATATTAGCGGCGGTGATGGCAGCGCAAATCTGGTGTGACAAACCAGAAAATAAAGCAGAACTCTTCCAGATAGTATCGCAACGGCAGTGGATTGGTGTGAAGAGTGAGTTGATCCGCGATCGCCTATTAGGTAGATTTGATTATGGGGATGGGCGTGTGGTGGAAAATAGTCCCCACGCGATCAAATATTGGCAAGAACAAGCTTCCTACCCTTTTAAAAGCCATGACCTCTGGTTTTTGACTGAAGATATGCGCTGGGGTTTTCGTTCCCCTGACTTTGAAACTAAACCTTTAATTGATGCGGTCAATCGTGAAGATTTGTGGCGAGAATCAGCTAAATTAATTGGACAAGAGGCGGCGATTCCCCCTAGCACATCACGTGGTGTAGAAAAGTTTTTCAATGGTTTAGAATTTGACCCAGAAAATCCCCAAGCTTATCTCAATGCTCCCAAACTTAGAACAGTTGCATGATTATTCCTTGGTAACAAATAAAACAATAATTCAAAATGTCCAACTTGATCAAGGGATACTTTGCTAGTCTCGTCAATCCAAAATTTACACCAACAGCTTTAAAAGTTGCATTGATAATTGGTTCTATTTTGTTTGCTATTAATCATGGTAGTGCAGTGTTACAGGGAAAAATGACCCGCGATCGCTGGATTTCTGGAGGACTGACTTACATAGTGCCCTATCTTGTTAATATTCATGGTCAATTTATCAGCCGTTATCGCAGGGATAAATAGTCCAATTTAGCTAGATTGAGAGCATTTAGCTATTAAATATCCAAATATTCTTGCTTTTACTGCCAATACCATACTGTAACAACAATTAACATCCCCAAAGAATACAAATTAACCTCGTTGTGCATAAAAAGGTTGACATTTTCCCATAACTTAAAGAATCATCTTAGGGAAACCAGGTAGTCGCTTTCGAGGAAACCATGCACACAGTTATTCGCGTTCTGGTTGAGGTGCTGATTGTTATTGGACTGTCCCGCCTATTAGGATTGGCATTTAAAGCAATTAAGCAGCCACTAGTAATTGGTGAGATTGTTGCCGGAATTATGTTGGGGCCTTCTGTATTTGGGTTGGTGGCTCCATCATTAGCAGCTAATATTTTCCCATCTGAGACAATTCCTTTCTTGAATGTTTTATCTCAGGTAGGACTAATATTTTTTATGTTTTTGATTGGTCTAGAGCTAAATCCCAAATATTTGAATAGTCAGCTAGAAACTGCTGTTTTAACTTCCCATGTGAGTATTTTGGTACCGTTCTCTTTAGGAACATTACTAGCAGTGTTGCTTTATCCCCTAGTTTCCAATTCTGGTGTTTCCTTTACTGCTTTTGCCTTGTTTTTGGGAGCAGCAATGTCGATTACGGCTTTTCCGGTATTAGCGCGAATAATTACTGAGAATAACTTGCAAGGAACACGCTTAGGGACATTAGCCTTAACTTGTGCAGCCGTGGATGATGTCACAGCCTGGTGCTTATTGGCAGTAGCGATCGCTGTGGCTAGAGAAGGTAGTATTGTGGGTGCATTCCCCATAATCATGGCCAGCCTAGTTTACATCGGCTTTGTACTGACACTAGGTCGTTGGTTCCTCCAACGCCTCGCTACCCAATATGAACGAACTGGACGCCTGAGTCAATCCTTAGTAGCCTTGATTTATATGGCAGTGGTAGCTTCCGCCCTGATCACTGAACAAATTGGTGTTCACTTGATTTTTGGGGCCTTTTTACTGGGTGCAGCCATGCCCAAAAATGCAGACTTAGTTAGGGCGTTAGCAGAGAAAACAGAAGATTTTGTCTTGATATTTCTGCTACCAGTATTTTTTGCTTACAGTGGGTTACGGACGCAAATTGACTTACTCAATCGTCCGGAATTGTGGGCTTTGTGTGCATTAGTTTTAATAGTGGCGATCGCAGGCAAGTATATTGGTACTTATGTAGCAGCTCGTGTCAGTGGTATTAATGACCGGGAAGCCTCAGCACTGGGTTGGTTAATGAATACTCGCGGTTTGACTGCATTGATAGTACTCAATATTGGTTTAGATTTGGGAGTCATCTCGCCTGTATTGTTTACTATGCTGGTAATTATGGCTTTGGTAACTACATTCATGACCTCACCATTGTTGGAGTGGACATATCCTAAAAGGCTAATCAGATTGGATGTAGTAGAAGCAGATTTAGCAGTACAAACAGATCAAGAAACTTTTGATGATAAAGAATACAAGATTTTAGTACCAGTAGCTAATCCCAGTACGCAAAAAGGATTGCTACAGTTAGCAGTAGCAATTGCACGCAACAACCAACAATCTGCGATCGTTCATCCCCTGAGTTTGATTGAACTGGAAGAAGACTATGGCTTTGAGAGTACCCCAGTGGAAGCTAACCGATTAATTGCACAGCGCCGCCAGCAACTAGAAGAACTGACTAATACTCTCGAACCGCCCATCACACGCGCTTACGTGCATCCCATCGTGCGGATTTCTAGTAATGTCGCTAGAGCTACCGCACAGATAGCAAATATCGAGCAACCTGATTTAATTTTAGTAGGATGGCATCGCCCAGCTTTTAGTAATAATCGCTTAGGTGGACGAGTCGGTCAAATTCTTTCTACAGCACCTGTAGATGTTGCAGTATATATTGACCGGGGTGGCAACCGATTAGAAAGTTTGTTGGTTCCCTACTCTGCAAATATTCATGATGATTTAGCACTGATCCTGGCTCTCAGACTGCTGATCAACCGTGATACTTGCATGTTGCGGATTTTACAAGTAGTCTCAGAAAATCCGTTAGTGGATGAACTCAGTTATGAGCTACACACCATGATGAGGCAATTGCCTAGTAGTGTACGCGATCGCATTCACATCGAAATGATTGCAGCCCCCAAGCCAATGCAAGCCGTAGTTGCAGCCTCAGAAAGTGTTGACCTCACTATTGCTGGAACTAGCCGTGCTTGGGGGATTGAGCGTCAAACCCTAGGACAATACACAGATCAACTAGCGATTGAATGTCGCTCTTCCCTACTCATTACCCGTCGCTACAGTCAAGTTACTTCTCATCTCGCCTCTGTGCTTCCTGAGGTTAGTATTCAACAATCAGCAGTCACGAGGTAGAGACTATGCATGATTTCAACTTCAAACCATTGGCTTTGTATGGCGTAGCCATTAGTTCAGTTCTACTGTTGTTTAAAACTGTCACCATCTATGGAGAAAACCATCTCCAGGCTCCTCCTCAAATTAGCGATCGCTATCATCTGCTCATGTCCAAAAATTTACCAAACTGCGAAAAATCACAAGACCTAATCTTAAATATTCAGCAATCAGGTATTTATGTAAATGCCTTTTTATGGTCACCAAATAGCAACGCCAAAAATCATGTCATTAATCATCATAATAACTCTCTCACAGGTATTTTGAGAAATCAACAATTGCATGTAACTGGCAAAATTCACAGAGCCAATCTCTGTAAAATTCACCATCCCCAAGATACTTCCATTCACTCAGCTACTATGCGAATGCAATTAACAGAAAAATATATTTTCACAGGTCAACTAACTATCAATAGCATCCCTTCAATTCTGAAATTTACCGCTAGACCCAATGACAAATAACTAATACCAAAACAATGAATAAAAAATTAGAACCAAGGCAGTTTTTCCAAATGAGTAAGCAGTCTTTTAGCATTAGCATGTTGAGTTTATACACAGTAATAGTATTAGAACCTGGTAGCAGTGTTGCCAAACCATTACCCAACAAATCACCAATTCCAAATCGCCCAACTTCACAATCACAAAATATCAACGCTATGGGAGCGCCAATAGCCAGACTAGACGATTGGCGCTTTTACCCAGAAGCCACACAACTAGAATTTTCCCTCTCAGCTAGCGCCACCCCCCGCTACTTCTATCTCGCCCAACCGCCTCGTATAGTCGTAGATTTACCTAATACCAAACTGGGCTATGTTCCCACCCAACAAACCTATTCAGGAGCAATCCAAAGAATTCGCGTTTCCCAATTGAACGCCAGTGTAACTCGCATTGTCCTAGATTTAGCACCAGGTAATTCTTTCGATCCCAACCAATTGCAATTGCAACCCTTTCCAATACAAAACCCCACTCGCTGGGTGTTACGTCCTTTGATTCGCGGTTATGGTAACTCTTTACAACCAGGCAATTATCCGCAAACACCTAATCATCTACCCATAAATCCTCATAACAACCCACAAACACAAATTATTTTACCGCCAAGTTCCTATAACTACCCCCAACTACCTAATGGCATACCGCCAACAAATACTAACCAACAACAGCCCTTTGTTACCGTTCCTCCCCTTACCTCTAATATCCCCTCACAACAATCCAGTCCTCTTCTTCCTCCACCGAGTTTCCCCAATCAGCCAAGTAATTTTAACAACCTTCCTCCCATAGCTAGTCCTAATTTTCCCGTTCCATTAGTCCCCAATTATCCCTCTAATGTTCCTATTACAGGCGTAATAGAGTTTGGTCAACCCCTTCCCAAAGCGAGATACTAGATTGGTGAATGGAAAATGGAAAATGGGGAATTGGTAAAGACGTAGCACTGCTACGTCTCCCTCTCTGGCCTTCCTAATCTAGAAACGATCTGTTCCTTGAGGTGGTGCTACTGCTCCAGGCTGAGACGTAAAGAAGTTTTGAGCAGCCTCATTTTGATAAATACATCGAATATCAGGTTTGTCACTGTCCAAGTTACCTGTAAAACCAAAGGTGTTCAGGCGATTCTTACATTCTCTTACCTGGTCAGATGTCACAAGCTTTTTGTTCTCTAAAATTGCCCAGTTATTTTGACGCAGCACACATCCAGGTCGCATATTTGGTTGAGCAACGTAGACATTAAAAGGGTTGAGAGTCACAAAAAGTCTGGCATCCATTACCATAGCGCTGGCTCCGTACTGCACACAGATCTCAGGGTTTGGAGCCCTAGTGTCAATAAATTCACGGGAAGCCACATTTGATGGGGACAACGTGGTTGTAGAGCTAAAAGCAATGCCAATTCCAATTCCTAAGACAAACACCCCACCCAAAATTGCAATGGTGGTGAAATTAAACATTGGGGATTGGAACACAGAGGATCTAGAGCTATTAGTCGATCTGGAACTATTAGCCGATCTACCAGTGGATGAACGTCTCATTATCGCTTAATCACCTTCACGCCTCGGATAGTAGGGAGTTGTCTAAACCGCTCCCCCTATTTAAGTATGCCGAGTCTTGACTGGAATTGCCTGCTACTTTCTAGACAATATTTTGTCAATTTCTGAAATCATCAGCCCATAACAATGGCAATACGGTTCTGTTAAGCGCTGAATTAAAATATTGCCTGCGCCAGAAGCTGCGAACTAAAACCCGTTAAAATTCTCAACAAACTTTTTCAAAGTTTATCGCCCTGAGTGTCAATAAAAGGATAATCTGACTGGGTAAGTGGACAACAATCCAGCAATAACCCAAATGTCGAATATTCGTAAGCTGTTGACAGATTCCAAGTTAGGGCTATTACCTCACTTAGATGAGCGGCTCCAGGAAATAGAAAAATTATTTCAGCAGCAGCAAGAAAATTTGCAATTTCCACCCTATGAACTTCAGTTTGGCAACTGCAATACTTTAGCAGCAAATGAACCTAGACCATTGATTACTCAGTCAGTTTCTCTGCAATTATTTATGACTGGCAGTGCCAAAGATAAATTAGAACTCTTACTGTTAGCATCGGAATTGCAGAATGCTGTCGATGCGGCAATTTTTGAATGGAGTAACCGCGAGTGGTATCAGTTTGAAAAACCTTTAAAGCGACCAGTGACCCAGATTGTCGGTGGTTTGGATGGTGAATTGCTGGATAATGCCGCTAAATCCTATCGCATTACTATTTATAGAGAATTTGATTTAATCTATACCCTCAGTTTCTAAGCCAATTCTAGATACCCCTGTTTGCGGTGGAGAGTTTATGCTGATTCGCCCTGCCACAATAGAAGATGTACCCGCAGTTTTACCAATGGTATCTAAGATTTGTGCTTTGCATGAATCTTGGGACTCTGCTAAGTACGGTTTTATTCGCCATCCAGAACAGCGTTATGAAAAATGGTTGGGAAGATTGGCAAATCAAGATCGCAGCGTGTTTCTCATAGCTGAAGCGGAAAGTAAATTGGTAGGGTTTATTGCGGCAACAGTTATGGAAGAAATACCAATTTACCGACTACAAGATTTTGCCATGATTCACGATCTTTGGGTTGAGCCAGAATATCGTCAACAGGGACTTGCCAGACAAATGGTGATGCTAACTGTGGAACGGTTTGAGCAAATGGGAGTCAAGCAAATTCGTCTGGATACAGTAGCAGCTAACGAAGGCGCAAGGCGATTGTTTGCATCCTGCGGTTTTCGCATCAGCACTATAGAAATGCTAATGGAAGTTAGTCAGTAGTCAGTAGTCAGTAGTCAGTAGTAAAAAAAATACCTGACTACTGACGAAGTCACAAAGGACTAACTAGCTAAAAGTGTTTTTTCCAGAGGTGTCCATCGGAAGACGCGATCGCCACCCCTCTCAATTACTACTTTCACTCGTGGTTCCAAACTAGGCAAAGTCGCTAAATACTCTATTTCCTGATTGGAAAGAATATGCCCCTCAATGATCCACAACACTAGACCCTTAGACTTTGGTGGTAGCTGTTCTAGGTTATAGCCAAGAATCGGTGGTAAATAGTATACAGCACCAACTGCCGCACCACTACCAGTGCTTTTTTTCCCCAAATGAGGCGGTCTAACTCCATGAACTCCTGTGAGATAGGCATCCACGTCGCCCAATCCTCTGGCAGTCATGTGGAGGGTGATATAGCCAGCTGCACGCAGACGGCGACGGTATCGACCTTCAAAACCACCTTCCAGAGGTACATAAACACCAAGAGAACCTACTTTCTCCAGTTCACGAATAAAAGTGTTGCCAGTGGTAATTAGTGCCATAGATTTCCGTTCTGTCCCACTTAGATATCTCTATTATTGACTGTGAAGCGATAGATTAAGCTAAATAACTAAACTTATAGGTTAAATTAACCTGACTCAATTTTGTCAAGAGCGGAGCCGGAGACTCCGAAAGCTCCGTTCCAGGGTCAAAGATAATTATCCCTATGCCCAATAAAAAATATCTAGACAAAAGTACATCCATGGTTTATATTATTAGATTGTGACCAAACTTGACAATAGATTACCTTTTTTACTGATCATTTCGAGTTAGTGTTTAGTATCAAAAACTAATAATTTGCTTCCAACGTGGATTTATCTAACAGAGATTGACAAGAGACTGGTAAACTAGAAAAGCTTTCAGGTCAACCCAGGAGCTAATGGTTGAGACATCAATGCCCATACCAAGCTCCAGACTACGCTCACAACAACTATAGCCCTTAAGAGTTAGGCAAAACCTTGAGCTATAGTTTAAAGTGTTTAGTGAAGTAGCAACTGAGCAGTAATGTTGGTTCATCGCATTGCATTAGTCTCAGTTAAAGGATACTGGGCGTAAAAACCGCTTAAGTCCAACTACAACACGGCAGTCGCTAGAGTTAGCGAGGGTAACCCGCCACCAGCACTGCCGCCAGAAAGTGCCTAAGCAATTGCTTGGACGAAAGCGTTGCTGCACGAAGTGCAAAGCTCTCAGGCCTTGCCTTAATTCCAGAAGTTATTTCTTCCCGTTGGGAAGACGCTGATGGCTGTTCTGGTGACCAAGTGAGTGAAAGTAAACGGATTCACCAAACAGTAAGGATATGGCTGTTTTTGTATCGGAGAAATTGGAGCGGTTAGCCCTGCTCTAAATTTCGGAGACTCGTCCCATCTCAACCGCAGTCTAAAAAGCCTGTCTTATAGAGTCCGATTCCAAGGTTAGCAACTAGATAAGGAGAACCAGTAACTGTGTCTGTAGGTATTCTCGGCACCAAGCTGGGCATGACCCAAATTTTTGACGAGACAGGAGTAGCAATTCCTGTCACCGTTATTCAAGCGGGTCCATGCACCGTTACACAAGTTAAAACGAAACAGACCGACGGTTACGCCGCCATTCAAGTAGGCTTTGGCCAAGTCAAACCAAAAGCGCTGAACAAGCCACTCTTGGGTCATCTGTCCAAAGCGTCTGCCCCACCATTGCGGCATCTGAGCGAGTATCACACAGATACAGCTAGTGATTATGCTTTAGGTCAAGAGATTAAAGCAGATATTTTTAGTGCAGGTCAAATTGTAGATGTAGTCGGTACAAGTATTGGTCGCGGTTTTGCGGGCAACCAAAAGCGCAACAATTTTGGTCGCGGGCCTATGTCACATGGTTCCAAGAACCATAGAGCACCTGGTTCCATCGGTGCTGGTACAACCCCAGGTCGTGTCTATCCTGGTAAGCGGATGGCAGGTCGTTTGGGTGGTACCCGCGTCACAATTCGCAAATTGACCATAGTGCGAGTAGATGCTGAACGTAACTTATTGCTCATCAAGGGAGCTATTCCTGGTAAACCAGGTGCTCTCGTGAGCGTCGTGCCTACAAACTTAGTGGGTAGACAAAAATAGCTGTCAGCACTGACAACTGACAAAGGACACAAAGATGGCTGAGAGTGTAGTAAAAAATTGGCAAGGAGAACAAGTCGGAGAGACGAGCTTCGAGTTGCGCGTTGCCAAAGCAGAAACGGCGGCACATATCGTGCATCGAGCCTTGGTAAGACAAATGACCAACTCTCGTCAAGGAACTGCCAGTACTAAAACTCGTTCCGAAGTAAGAGGTGGTGGTCGTAAGCCTTGGCGGCAAAAAGGCACTGGACGGGCGCGTGCTGGTTCTATTCGTTCACCACTGTGGCGTGGTGGCGGTGTGATCTTCGGGCCAAAGCCCAGAGACTTCAACCTGAAGTTAAACCGGAAAGAGCGGCGTTTAGCATTGCGAACCGCCTTAGTCAGTCGCATCGACGATTTGATTGTGGTAGAAGAATTTAGCGAACAGCTATCCCGCCCCAAAACTAAAGAACTAGTGGCAGCACTGACCCGTTGGGGTGTAGCACCAGAAAGTAAGGTGTTGTTAATTTTGTCCGAGATTGCGGAAAACATTAATTTGTCAGCTCGCAATATCGAAAATTTGAAACTAATTCCAGCCGACCAGCTTAACGTTTACGATTTGCTGCACGCTGACAAAATTGTAGTTACCCCAGCAACCCTAGAGAAAATTCAGGAGGTCTACAGTGCCTAACGTTGACCCCCGCGATCTGCCTGACTTAGTGCGACGCCCAATTGTCACGGAGAAGGCGACCATCTTGATGGAGCTGAATAAATATACTTTTGAAGTCTCTCCCAAGGCTACTAAACCACAAATTAGAGCAGCGATCGAAGACTTGTTTCAAGTCAAGGTTGTAAAAGTTAATACTTCCATACCACCGCGTAAAAAGCGCCGTGTCGGGAAGTTTGTCGGTTACAAACCCCAATATAAGCGAGCTATTGTCACGATCGCACCTGGGGACGTAGAGAAGATTAGACAAGTTCTATTCCCAGAGGTCTAAAACAAAATGGGTACTCGTTCTTATCGCCCTTATACCCCCAGTACTCGCCAAGTTACAGTTTCTGACTTTGCGGAAATTACCAAAACTGAGCCAGAAAAATCGCTCATAGAATACGTACATCGTCCCAAAGGTCGCAATAACCAAGGGCGAATTACTAGCCGTCGTCGGGGTGGCGGACATAAACAACTTTACCGGATCATCGACTTTAAAAGAGACAAACGGGGTATTCCAGCTACAGTAGCGGCAATTGAATACGATCCCAATCGCAATGCGCGAATTGCTTTGCTGTTTTATGAAGATGGCGAAAAGCGTTATATTCTTCACCCTAATGGGTTGAAAGTTGGCACCACAGTCATTGCTGGGCCAGACTCCCCTTATGAAGATGGTAATGCCTTGCCTCTGGCAAATATTCCCTTGGGTACTAGTGTTCACAACGTGGAATTGAAGCCTGGGAAAGGTGGACAAATTGTCCGTTCTGCTGGTGCTACCGCCCAAGTAGTGGCTAAAGAAGGCAATTATGTCACCCTCAAGTTGCCTTCAGGAGAAGTCCGCTTGATTCGTCGTGAGTGCTACGCCACTATTGGACAAGTAGGCAACACCGACGCCAGAAACTTGAGTGCAGGTAAAGCTGGACGCAATCGCTGGAAAGGTCGTCGTCCCAAGGTCAGAGGTAGCGTGATGAACCCTGTAGACCACCCACACGGTGGTGGTGAAGGTAGAGCTCCCATCGGTAGATCAGGGCCAGTTACACCTTGGGGTAAACCAACTTTGGGTGCGAAAACACGCAAGCCAAAAAAAGCCAGCAGCAAGTTGATTGTGCGTCGTCGCCGCAAATCTTCTAAACGTGGTCGTGGCGGTCGTGAGTCTTAATTCAGTTGTGAGTAGTGAGTGCTGAGTGCTGAGTGGAATTGAAAGAACTCAACACTTAAAACTCAAAGCTTAAGACTCGAAACTCAAAACTCAGAACTCAGAACTTAAAACTATGGGTCGTTCTCTAAAAAAAGGTCCTTTCGTTGCGGATCATTTACTCAGCAAGATTGAAAAGCTGAATGCGAAAAACGAAAAACAAGTTATTAAAACTTGGTCGAGAGCCTCGACCATATTGCCCCTAATGGTAGGTCACACCATAGCTGTACACAACGGACGTCAGCACGTTCCCGTTTTTGTGAATGAGCAGATGGTAGGACACAAGTTGGGAGAATTTGCTCCCACACGCACTTACAGGGGTCATGGGAAGAGTGACAAAAAATCGGGTAGGTAGTAGTTAGTCATTAGTCATTAGTCATTAGCTAAAGACAAATGACAGATGACCAATGACCATTGACAAAAGGAGAAAAATATGGCTACTGATACTACTGAAGTCAAAGCGATCGCTCGTTACATCCGCATCTCTCCCTATAAAGTGCGTCGTGTCCTCGATCAAATTCGGGGGCGATCGTACCGAGAAGCGCTGATTATTCTAGAATTCCTGCCCTATCGAGCCACCGAACCAATATTAAAGGTGCTCAGAAGTGCTGCTGCTAATGCCGAGCATAACGCCGGATTAGACCGGGCGGAGTTGATCATCACTCAGGCATACGCTGACCAAGGCCCAGTATTGAAACGATTCCAACCCAGGGCCCAGGGTCGAGCTTACCAAATTCGCAAACCAACAAGCCATATAACTGTAGCAGTTGGTGTCCCTGAGAAATAAGCACCCATACACGAAAAAAATCGCGTAAAGTCAGAAATTTTAGAGGAAGCATTTGTGGGACAAAAAATTCATCCAGTTGGCTTTCGCCTGGGTATTACACAAGAGCATCAATCCCGTTGGTTTGCCGTTCCTGAGCGCTATCCAGAACTTCTACAAGAAGACCACAAACTCCGTCAGTACATAGAAAAAAAACTGGGTAGACTAGCTCAAAATAACGCCGGAATTTCTGAGGTGCGGATTGAACGCAAAGCCGACCAGATCGACTTAGAAGTTCGCACAGCTAGACCAGGTGTAGTGGTAGGTCGTGGTGGACAAGGTATTGAGTCATTACGTACCGGACTCCAGGAACTATTAGGTAGCAATCGGCAGATTCGCATCAACGTTGTCGAGGTGCAACGAGTTGATGCTGATGCCTACCTAATTGCCGAATACATTGCTCAACAGTTAGAACGCCGCGTTTCTTTCCGACGGGTAGTTAGACAAGCAATCCAACGTGCTCAACGTGCTGGTATTCAAGGGATTAAAATCCAAGTTAGTGGTCGCCTCAACGGTGCAGAAATTGCCCGGACAGAGTGGACGCGTGAAGGTAGAGTACCACTACATACCTTACGGGCTGACATTGACTATTCCTACACCACAGCCAAAACGGTTTATGGCATTCTGGGCATCAAAGTGTGGGTATTTAAAGGAGAAATCATCCCTGGACAGGAAGAAACTCCACCCCCACCAGCTGCACGGGAACGGGAGCGCGAACCTCGTCGCCGCCAACAACAACGCCGTCGCCAGCAATTTGAAGACCGATCCAATGAAGGGTAAACCGTCATTGGTCATTAGTTGTTAGTCATTAGTAAATGGCAGATGACAAATGACAGATGACAAATGACAAATGACAAGTGACAAATCATGTTAAGTCCTAGAAGAACTAAATTCCGCAAACAACAGCGCGGACGGATGGAGGGTCTAGCCTCCCGTGGCAGCACCCTCAACTTTGGTGACTTTGCGCTCCAAGCTCAAGAACCAGCTTGGATTACCTCTCGGCAAATCGAGGCTTCTCGTCGAGCTATGACCCGTTACATCCGTCGGGGCGGAAAAATCTGGATTCGGATTTTCCCTGATAAACCTGTTACCATGCGTCCTGCTGAAACCCGGATGGGTTCTGGTAAAGGTAACCCAGAATTTTGGGTGGCTGTAGTCAAGCCAGGGCGGATTTTATTTGAAATCGCTGGTGTTTCTGAAGAAATTGCCCGTGAAGCCATGCGTTTGGCCGCATACAAGTTGCCAATTAAAACCAAATTTATCGTGCGCTCTCAACCACAGGAGCAGGAGTAGGTTATGCCTCTTCCCAAGATTTCAGAAGCTAGAGAATTAACTGACGAAAAACTGGCTGAGGAAATTGTTGCTGTTAAAAGACAACTATTTCAACTACGCTTGCAAAAAGCGACCAGACAGCTAGACAAGCCCCACCAATTCAGACATGCCCGTCATCGCCTAGCGCAATTACTGACGGTAGAGGGAGAACGCAAAAGGGCAGCAAGTCAATCGGCTAAAGAAGAAAAGTAGGAGAATATGGCAGTCAAAGAACGAGTTGGCTTGGTCGTGAGTGACAAAATGCAAAAAACGGTGGTAGTCGCCGTAGAAAACCGCGCTCCTCATCCCAAGTACGGCAAGATTGTAGTTCAAACTCGGCGCTACAAAGTCCACGATGAAGACAATAATTCCAAAGTGGGCGATCGCGTGCGGATTCAGGAAACCAGACCTTTGAGTAAAACCAAGCGCTGGCAAATTATCGAAATCCTCAACGCCAAAGCTACAACTTAATAGTTGTTATTTAACTAACAACTTTACAAGGGAGATAACCTGTGATTCAACCCCAAACCTACCTGAATGTAGCCGATAATAGTGGTGCCCGCAAATTAATGTGCATCCGCGTATTAGGAGCAGGCAACCGTCGTTATGGCGGCGTAGGCGATAAAATTATCGCTGTTGTCAAAGATGCTCAACCCAACATGGCCGTAAAAAAGTCTGATGTGGTTGAAGCAGTAATTGTGCGGACTCGCAAAAGTATCAACCGAGACAGTGGTATGAGTATTCGGTTCGACGATAACGCCGCAGTGATCATCAACAAAGATGGTAATCCTAGAGGTACGCGGGTTTTTGGCCCAGTAGCACGGGAACTGCGCGATAAAAACTTCACCAAAATTGTTTCTCTGGCTCCGGAGGTGCTGTAATGGCTAGCCAAAAGGAAAAGCCTAAATTCCACAAAATGCACGTCAAAACTGGCGACACCGTACAAGTAATTGCTGGCAAAGACAAAGGTAAAGTTGGTGAAGTGATTAAAGCACTCCCACAGCTTAGTCAAGTCCTTGTCAAAGGTGTGAATATTAAAACTAAGCACGTAAAACCACAGCAAGAAGGGGAATCAGGGCGGATAGTTACCCAAGAATACCCTATTCATAGCTCCAACGTGATGCTTTATTCCACCAAGCAAAATGTCGCCAGTCGCGTATGTTACACCTTCACTGCCGAAGGCAAGAAAGTAAGGAAACTCAAGAAAACTGGTGAGATTCTGGATAAATAGTTATTAGTCATAAGTCAGTGGTTATGAGTACTTAATATAAATAACAAATGACAAATGACAAATAGCAAGAGGCTTTCCCTGACCAAGCCCAGGGATAATCAGGAAAAAAGACTATGACGACACCAAGACTGAAAAACTTATACCAAGAGACAATCGTCCCGAAACTGACCAATCAGTTTCAATACACCAACGTTCATCAAGTGCCGAAGTTGGTCAAGGTTACTGTGAACCGGGGTTTGGGAGAAGCGGCTCAAAATGCGAAAGCATTAGAAGCCTCTATAAATGAAATTGCCGTGATTACTGGTCAAAAGCCAGTAGTCACACGGGCGAAAAAGGCGATCGCTGGCTTCAAAATTCGTCAAGGTATGCCGGTTGGGATCATGGTGACTCTCAGAGGCCAAAAAATGTATGCCTTTCTCGACCGACTTGTTAGCTTGGCATTACCTAGAATCAGAGACTTTCGCGGCGTTAGTCCTAAAAGTTTTGACGGTCGTGGTAACTACACTTTGGGTGTTAGAGAACAGCTAATTTTTCCAGAAGTTGAGTACGACAGCATCGATCAAATCCGTGGTTTAGATATTTCCATCATTACCACAGCGAAAAATGACGAAGAGGGCCGCGCCCTACTTAAAGAATTGGGAATGCCTTTTCGTGATCAATAAGTTCATCTAAAGAGGGAACGATGGCGGCTAACGACACAATTGCAGATATGCTGACGCGCATCCGCAATGCCAATTTGGCGAGGCATCAAACTACACTAGTGCCCGCAACAAAACTAACTCGTAGTATTGCGAAAGTGCTGCGGGATGAAGGCTTCATAGCTGAGTTTGAAGAAGCAGGCGAAGGAGTAAAGCGCAATTTGGTGATTGCCCTGAAATACAAGGGTAAGAACCGTCAGCCTCTAATTACTGCTCTCAAGCGCGTGAGTAAACCAGGTTTGCGTGTTTACTCCAATCGAAAAGAACTACCAAGAGTACTAGGCGGTATCGGTATTGCCATTATTTCCACATCAAGTGGCATCATGACTGACCGCGAAGCACGGCGTCAAAACTTGGGTGGTGAAGTACTTTGCTACGTCTGGTAGTCATTTGTCATTAGTTAAAGACAAAGGACAAAAAATCATGTCTCGTATTGGTAAACGTCCAATTACTATTCCCGCCAAAGTCCAAGTGACGATTAATGGCACAAAGGTGGCGGTAAAAGGCCCAAAAGGCGAACTTTCTCGTGATTTGCCTGTTAATGTCATAGTCTCCCAAGAAGGAGAAATCTTACATGTAACTCGCCGCGATGAAACCCGCACATCCAGGCAACTACACGGTTTAAGCCGGACATTGGTTGCCAACATGGTGGAGGGAGTCTCTCAAGGTTTTCAACGCCGTTTAGAAATTCAAGGCGTTGGTTATCGGGCACAGGTACAAGGGCGTAACCTAGTTTTAAATATGGGTTACAGCCATCAAGTGCAAATTGTCCCGCCGGAGGGCGTTCAGTTTGCGGTAGAAGGTACAACAAACGTCATAGTCAGTGGTTATGACAAAGAAATAGTAGGTAATACAGCAGCGAAAATTCGTGCCGTCCGACCACCAGAACCTTACAAAGGTAAAGGCATTCGCTATGCCGGTGAAGTAGTCAGACGTAAAGCTGGTAAGACTGGTAAGAGTGGTAAGAAGTAAACATGAAACTTACTCGTAGAGAATCAAAACAACGTCGCCATCGGCGTGTTCGTGGTAAAGTTAGCGGTTCTCCAGAGCGTCCACGGTTAGCTGTGTTTCGCTCCAATGAGCACATTTATGCTCAGGTAATTGATGATACTAAACAACATACTTTAGTAGCAGCCTCGACTGTAGAACCAGAGTTGAAATCTAGCTTGGCTTCCGGCGCTAACCAGGAAGCATCAGCGCAAGTTGGTAAGTTAATTGCCGCGCGATCGCTAGAAAAAGGCATCACAAAAGTCGTCTTTGATCGCGGTGGTAATCTATATCATGGTCGCATCAAAGCCTTGGCTGATGCCGCACGCGAGGCTGGTTTAGATTTCTAAAGTCATGAGTCATTAGTCATTGGTCATTAGTTGTTCGACAAATGACAAATGACAAAAGACGAATGACAAATGACAACTGACGTTGAGAGAGCATAAATTATGGCAACTGGTCGTCGTAAAGCTAACAGGGCAAAGAAAGAAGAAACCAACTGGCAAGAGCGAGTCATTCAGATTCGACGCGTTAGCAAGGTCGTCAAAGGCGGTAAGAAACTCAGCTTCCGAGCGATCGTCGTCGTCGGTAATGAACGCGGTCAAGTTGGTGTAGGGGTAGGCAAAGCCTCAGATGTCATTGGTGCCGTAAAAAAAGGCGTAGCCGACGGCAAAAAACATCTGATTGACATCCCCATCACTAAATCCAACTCCATTCCTCATCCCATTGATGGTACTGGTGGTGGCGCTAAGGTGATCATGCGACCAGCAGCACCAGGTACTGGTGTAATTGCTGGTGGTGCTGTTCGGACAGTGCTGGAATTGGCAGGAGTTCGCAATGTCCTAGCCAAGCAACTTGGCTCCAACAATCCGCTCAATAATGCCAGAGCCGCAGTCAATGCCCTGTCTACATTGCGGACTTTCACCGAGGTCGCTGAAGATAGAGGCGTCCCCATTGAAAATCTCTACATTGTTTAATGTAGTCATTTTTCCTTGACAAATGACAAACAACTACTTAACTTATGAGACTCAACGATGCCAAGCCTCAAAAAGGCTCAAAAAAACGCCGCCGCCGTGTAGGTAGAGGTATTTCTGCCGGTCAAGGTGCAAGTGCTGGTCTAGGTATGCGGGGACAAAAATCTCGCTCTGGTAGTGGCACCCGTCCAGGTTTTGAAGGGGGTCAACAGCCACTGTACCGCCGTCTACCTAAGTTGAAAGGCTTTCCGATTGTGAATCGGAAAAATTACACTACGATTAATGTAGAGAAGTTAGCCTCCCTTCCTGCCAATACAGAAGTAACTTTAGAGTCCTTGAAAGCAGCAGGTATCATCACCTCTGTCAAGGGCCCGTTGAAAATTTTGGGTAATGGGGAATTGAGCATTCCGCTCACAGTGAAAGCTGCTGCTTTCACAGGCCAAGCTCGTAGCAAAATTGAAGCAGCTGGAGGGAGTTGGGAAGTTTCAGGGTGAGCCAGAACAAGCCAACTCTCTACCAGTGACTGGTTCACTATTAAAGGTAGCACTCTATGATCAGTCGAGATAAAGCCCCCACGGCTCAAGAAACTTTTATGCAGATGGCACAAGCAGCTGGACTCAGAGGTCGGCTGCTCGTCACCGTCGGTATTTTAATTTTGGTTCGCTTAGGCATCTTTTTACCTGTTCCTGGAATTAATCGTGAGAGATTTGCCGAGGCTATCTCCGAGAATAACTCCATATTCGGTTTATTGGATATCTTTTCTGGGCGGGGACTTTCGACTTTAGGAATCTTTGCCTTAGGGATTTTGCCCTTTATTAATGCGTCCATTATTATCCAATTACTCACGGCGGCAATTCCATCTTTAGAAAATTTACAGAAAAATGAAGGGGAAGCCGGTCGGCGGAAAATTTCTCAAATTACCCGCTATGTGACTTTAGGTTGGGCAATTATTCAAAGTACAGCTTTTTCAGCCTTATTCTTGCAGCAATTTGCCTTAAATCCAGGGCCAATATTTGTAGCGGAAACAGCGATCGCTCTCGTTGCCGGTTCCATGTTTGTGATGTGGGCTTCGGAACTAATCACAGAGCGTGGTCTTGGTAATGGTGCATCATTGTTGATTTTTGTCAACATTGTTGCTTCCCTACCAAAATCTTTGGGTGATACCATCGACCTAGTTCAGGTCGGCGGTAGAGAAATTGTCGGGCGTGTCATCGTACTGGTTTTAGTGTTCTTAGCAACGATTGTTGGGATTGTGTTTGTTCAGGAAGGAGTTCGCCGCATCCCCATTATCTCCGCCCGTCGCCAAGTAGGTCGTCGAGTATTGGCAGAACAGCGTAGTTATCTACCCCTGCGGTTAATTTCCGGGGGCGTGATGCCAATTATCTTTGCTGCTGCCATCTTGAGTTTGCCACTTTTGATCGCTAACTTCACCAAAAATCCAGAATTGGCGAACATTGTGAACAACTATCTCAGTCCTGGTGGCTCTCAGGCTTGGGCTTATGCCCTGGTGTACTTAATTTCTATTGTTTTCTTTAGCTACTTCTATTCTTCGTTGATTGTCAACCCTGTAGATGTAGCGCAGAATTTGAAGAAAATGGGTTCTAGTATTCCCGGAATCCGTCCTGGTAAAGCGACCAGTGAATATATTGAGCGAGTGATCAATCGACTCACTTTCTTGGGTGCGATCTTTTTGGGCTTCGTGGCTATTATCCCCACGGCTGTGGAAAGTGCTTTAGGCGTACCGACTTTTAAGGGATTGGGTGCTACCTCTTTATTGATACTAGTTGGTGTGGCAATTGAGACCGCCAAACAAGTCCAAACCTACGTCATCTCTCAGCGTTATGAAGGAATGGTGAAACAATAGTGACGCGATTAATCTTCTTGGGACCGCCTGGATCTGGTAAGGGAACTCAAGCTCAAACCTTGGCTGAAAAGTTGGATATTCCCCATGTTTCCACGGGTGAAATATTAAGGCAAGCCATGAAAGAGCAAACGCCTCTGGGCATTAAGGCTCAAAAATATGTCAACAGTGGTGAGTTAGTCCCTGACCAGTTGGTGCAAGACTTAGTAGAGGAACGCCTCAGTCAACCAGACGCCCAATCTGGTTGGATTCTCGATGGCTTTCCTCGCAAAGTTACACAAGCGGTTTTCCTAGAGGGATTGCTGGTAAAGACAGGCCAAGGTGGCGAAAGGGTGGTCAACCTGGATGCACCAGATGACGTTGTGATCGCACGTTTATTGGCACGCGGTAGAAAAGATGATCACGAAGAAGTGATTCGTCGTCGTCTGGAAGTGTACCGTCAAGAAACTGCGCCTTTGATTGATTACTACCGCGATCGCCAAAAACTTCTAACTGTCAATGGCAATCAATCCCTAGAAGCAGTCACTACTGAACTACAAAAAGTGATTGCTTGAGGATGAAGAAAATTAGAGAGATGAGGAGGATGAGGCAGGAAAATAGTTTAAATTCGCACCCCCATCTTCCCCTGCTCCCCCATCTCTACAATCTGTCCAGGACTAATGCAAAATTTCGCTAAGATATATTAATAAACTGTTGATATATTTCCTAAAATGTGTTCTTTTGCAGGTAAAGATCCTGTAACAGAACGGAGATTGTTGAGTTGAGGAAAGAACAAATTGTCTAAGCAAGATTTGATTGAGATGGAAGGTACAGTTACAGAGTCATTGCCCAATGCGATGTTTCGCGTTGACTTAGACAATGGCTTTAACGTACTCGCACATATTTCCGGCAAAATCCGCCGTAATTACATCAAGATTTTACCTGGCGATCGCGTCAAAGTAGAGTTAACTCCCTATGACTTGACAAAGGGTAGAATTACTTATCGACTACGCAAGAAGTAAGTTTATGTAAAGAATATTATCATATTAACGAACTCTTTGGGTGTTTCCTAGTCAGTGTAACTGACTATTTTCCTTAAAAATGCTATAATTTACTATTTGGAGTCAAGTACTAAAGGCATGAAAGTCAGAGCTTCAGTCAAAAAAATCTGTGAAAAGTGTAACGTGATCAAACGTCGTGGTCGCGTCATGGTGATTTGCGTTAACCCCAAGCACAAGCAACGTCAAGGCTAACGCTCTGACCAGCAGAGTCGGTGCAGTGGCAGAACAGACAGCACTAAAAAATCAAAATGCGATTAATCGCATTTTTTCTACAGCAATTGCGAGAGAGGGAGAGATTAATTGTGGCACGGATTGCCGGAGTAGACCTTCCACGCGATAAACGCGTCGAAATTGGTCTGACATATATCTACGGAATTGGATTATCTAGATCGCATGAAATTTTAGCGGCTACAGGTGTCAACCCAGACACCCGTGTTAAAGACCTAAATGATGCCGATGTTGCTGCCCTACGGGGAGAAATAGAAAGCAACTACCAAGTTGAAGGGGACTTGCGGCGCTGGGAATCACTTAATATCAAGCGCCTGGTTGACATTGGTACTTACAGGGGACGCCGTCATCGTATGGGCTTACCAGTAAGAGGACAAAGAACCCGTACCAATGCTAGAACCCGTCGGGGGAGAAGGCAGACCGTGGCTGGTAAGAAGAAAGCACCAGGCAAATAAAATTTCCACGCTTGTTAATAGAAGCAAGTTTTACCTTAAATTACCTACACAAATATGGCGCGACAACCAACTAAAAAATCTGGGAGCAAAAAGCAGAAACGGAACGTACCCAACGGGGTTGCCTACATCCAGTCTACTTTCAACAATAGCATTGTCACCATTACCGATCAAAACGGTGATGTTATCTCTTGGGCAAGTGCAGGTTCTAGCGGTTTTAAAGGGGCAAAAAAAGGAACTCCCTTTGCGGCACAAACCGCCGCAGAAAGCGCTGCTCGTCGAGCTATAGATCAAGGAATGCGCCAAATTGAGGTCATGGTTAGTGGTCCAGGAGCAGGTAGAGAAACTGCGATCCGCGCCCTCCAAGGAGCAGGACTGGAAATTACACTGATTCGGGATATTACTCCAATTCCTCATAATGGTTGTCGTCCGCCTAAGCGCCGCCGAGTTTAAAACCCAACTGTGAGGCGGTGTAGACAAGAAGTTAGAGCAGAGAAAACACACCTGTGATAGTTGCTGGAACGGTTAGTGTGCTGCGATCGCAGGATGAAGGTTGATAAACTATGTCAAGCTTGGGTGACAAATATACCGACAGATCCTCCTAGTGGGAGGACTGCTCAACTTCGAGAAACCCAAGATATTATGAGCAACCATGAGATGAATAGTTGAATGTTTGATATACATAAGACCATCTCAGGATAAGAAATAAATTCGGGAGGCAATTGATTTGCCTGTTAGCAGCACCTTAAAACAAGGGAGGCAACTCCGTGGCGCAATTTCAAATTGAATGTGTAGAGTCTAATACTGAAGAAAGTCGAAGCCACTACAGTAAATTTGTCCTCGAACCTCTAGAACGTGGACAAGGAACGACAGTTGGCAACGCCTTGAGGCGGGTTTTATTGTCTAATCTAGAGGGGACAGCAGTTACAGCAGTAAGGATTGCAGGCGTCTCACACGAGTTTGCCACAGTTCCGGGTGTGCGAGAAGACGTGCTGGAAATCCTCATGAAAATGAAGGAAGTCATCCTCAAAAGCTATTCCTCACAACCCCAAATTGGGAGATTGCTAGTTAACGGACCAGCTACAGTTACTGCCGCACATTTTGATTTACCAAGTGAAGTGGAAGTTGTTGATCCTACCCAGTATGTAGCTACCCTGGCGGAGGGCGGGAAGCTGGAAATGGAATTCCGCATCGAAAAAGGTAAAGGCTATCGCACTGTAGAGCGAGGACGTGAAGAAGCTACATCTTTAGACTTTCTCCAAATCGACTCGGTATTTATGCCAGTGCGAAAAGTTAACTACAGCGTCGAAGAAGCCCGTGCGGATGGCTCCATCACCAAAGACCGACTGCTGTTAGAAGTTTGGACAAATGGTAGTCTCTCCCCCCAGGAAGCCCTATCATCTGCTGCTGGTATTCTAGTAGATCTGTTCAACCCATTGAAAGATATCTCACTAGAACCAACAGATATCGGCTCAGATATTCCGGATGACCCAACTGCTCAAATTCCGATCGAAGAATTGCAGCTTTCTGTACGGGCATACAACTGTCTGAAACGAGCGCAAGTTAACTCTGTAGCCGACTTGTTGGATTATACCCAAGAAGACCTATTAGAAATTAAAAACTTTGGTCAGAAGTCAGCGGAAGAAGTAGTTGAAGCTTTACAGCGACGCTTAGGCATTACTCTGCCCCAAGAAAGAAGCTCTAAACACAGCTAAACCCAAACCGTTAACAATTCATAGTGCGTTATTATGCGTCATCGGAATCGAATCAAAAAACTTGGTAAGCCAGCAGACCAGCGCCGCGCTCTGCTACGTGCGCTGACCACAGAACTAGTACGTCATGGCAGAATCACCACCACTTTAGTGCGAGCTAAAGTTTTGCGAAGTGAAGTTGACAAAATGATCACTTTAGCCAAGGAAGGCTCCTTAGCAGCTCGCCGAGAAGCCCTGGGCTATATCTACGACAAACAACTAGTTCATGCTCTGTTTGAGCAAGCGCCCACTCGGTATGCTAATCGCCAAGGTGGTTATACCCGTATCCTGCATACGGTTCCTCGTCGGGGCGATAATGCTGAGATGGCGATTATTGAACTGGTTTAAGTCAATTAAGTCAAGAGTCATTAGTTATTAGTTAAAAATCTTGGATAAATAACAAATGACCAATGACCAATGACAAACAACATGTATGTTAGAAAGCCACCAGCCTACACCAACTCACAGAGTAGCCCTGGTAATCCAATACCTGGGCACTCGTTTTCATGGCTGGCAACGGCAAAAAAATCAACGTACAGTTCAAGAAGAAATAGAAATAGCTATTGCAAAAATTCTTGGGTATCATGTGGTACTACATGGTGCTGGGCGTACTGATGCCGGAGTTCATGCCGCAGCTCAAGTAGCCCATTTTGAAGCCACAGGCTTAATCCCGGCGCACAAATGGGCAACTATTCTTAATAGCTATCTACCTCAAGATATATTAATCAGAGCTTCAGCAAGTGTAAGTAGCCGTTGGCACGCCCGCTTTAGTGCAGCTTATCGACGGTATCGCTACACACTGTTTACTGAAGACAGGCCGAACTTGTTTGTGACGCCATTAAGTTGGCATTATTATTATGCACCCTTGGATGAATCCTTAATCCAAGCGGCCTTAAAACCTCTGCTAGGAAAGCATGATTTGGCAGCTTTTCATCGCGCTGGTTCAAAGCGATCGCATTCCTGGGTAGAAGTACAAGCAGCAGAGTGTCTTCGCAGTGGGCCGTTTATCCATATTGAAATTCAAGCAAATGGATTTTTGTATGGCATGGTGCGGCTCTTGGTAGGGATGCTAGTACAGGTAGGTTCTGGACAACGCACCCTGGACAACTTCACCCAACTTTGGCAAGAAAAACGCCGGGAAGAAGTCAAATATGCCGCACCGCCCCAAGGCTTATGCTTATTGCGAATCGGTTATCCAAATTTTCCCTTTCCCCCAGAGATTTGGTACGACATCTTACCAAAGTTCATTATTAATCAAGAGTCAATAGGCAAAAGTCTAATGACCAAGCACAAAGTTTCAGCAGAAGCTGCCTCTAATGAAAACTTTGTAAAAGAGCACAAATGACAAAGGACAAACAATAATGAGTAGTAAAACATACCTTCCTCCTCAAGAAGCCCTTGAGCACGAGTGGTACATAGTAGACGCCACTGACCAACGCCTCGGACGCCTCGCTAGCGAAATTGCCATGATTCTCAGAGGTAAAAAGAAGGCTGAATTTACGCCCCACATAGATACAGGTGATTTCGTCATTGTCATTAATGCCGAAAGAATTGCCGTCACGGGCAAAAAGCGGACTCAAAAACTCTACCGTCGTCATTCAGGACGTCCTGGTGGGATGAAGACAGAAACTTTTGCCAAGCTGCAACAGCGCATACCAGAAAGGATTGTAGAACAAGCTGTCAAAGGTATGCTGCCCAAAAATAGCATGGGTAAACACCTGTTCACCAAATTGAAAGTTTATGCCGGGCCTACTCACCCCCATGCAGCCCAACAACCCAAAGAACTCAAAATCAATACAATTCCGGGAGCAGAAAATTAATGGTAGTCGCAGAAACTAACAGTGGTCGCGCCGTATATTGGGGCACTGGACGCCGTAAGTCCGCGATCGCACGGGTACGATTGGTTCCAGGCGAAGGTAAGCTAATTGTGAATAGCAAGGACGGAGAGTTGTATTTCCAATTCAACGCCAACTATTTGGGAGTAATCAAAGCCCCTTTGGAAACTCTGGGACTAGAAAGCGAGTACGACATTTTAGTCAAAGCTGAAGGTGGCGGTTTGACCGGACAGGCAGATTCCATTCGCCTGGGGGTTGCCCGCGCTTTGTGTCAACTAGACCCCGATAATCGCTCACCTTTAAAAACAGAAGGCTACCTGACTCGTGATCCCAGAGCCAAAGAGCGGAAAAAGTACGGTCTGCACAAAGCCCGGAAAGCGCCCCAGTACTCCAAGCGATAGGGATTGGCTATTGGGTATTAGGTATTGGGCATTGTTCATGATTCCTAGTCCCCAGTCTCTAATCTCCATTACCAGCTGAAAGTTATAATTTATATAGATTCACCACAAAAGGAACAATGGCAAAACCTGATATTCATCCCCAGTGGTATCCAGAAGCTAAAGTTTACTGCAACGGTCAAGTTGTGACAACTGTTGGCTCTACTAAGCCAGAATTGCACGTAGATGTTTGGTCTGGAAACCACCCATTTTACACTGGTACTCAGAAGATTATTGACACCGAAGGTCGTGTGGAGCGCTTCCTCCGCAAATACGGTATGTCTGGCGAGCAAACATCAGACACTAAAAAGAAAAAGTAGCGGGTTGGCTCTGCTGTTAACGACGACCCTGCGTCTGCTGGGTCGATTTTCATTTAAATCAGTCACCAGTGAACAGTTATCAGTCGTAGAAGTGTTGAAAAAATCAACCACAAAAACACTCACCTGTAATTGATGTGGAATGTCGGGAAACGATGAAGCTGTTAACTGATAGCTGCATAACTGATAGCTGTTACTGTCTGAGCCAACTTGTTATTTTTATGGAGCGTTGTACTCGTTATGGCTGAATCATACCTGCTGGAGAAACTTAAATCCGTTGAACAAACCTTTAATGAATTAACACGTCGCCTTGCTGACCCCGATACTGCAAAAAATCCTGATGAGTATCAAAAAATTGCTAAGTCTCGTTCTTCGTTAGAAGAAGTGGTCAATACCTACGAAACTTGGAAAACTGCCCAGGAAGAATTAATAGGAGCACGTCAGGTACTTAAAGAGGCAAATAGTGATCCGGAGTTGCAGGAAATAGCCGCCCTAGAAGTAAATGAACTGGAGCAAAAGCTAGAATACCTAGAGGCTCGTTTGAAGGTGTTGCTGCTACCCCGTGATCCTAATGATGATAAAAATATCATGTTAGAAATTCGCGCTGGGACTGGCGGTGATGAGGCCAGTATCTGGGCAGGAGATCTGCTGCGGATGTACTCTCGCTATGCTGATGTGCAAGGCTGGAAAGTAAAACTAGTGAGCGAGTCACTAGGTGAAATGGGGGGCTTTAAAGAGGTAATTCTGGAAATTCAGGGTGACAACGTTTACAGCAAACTCAAGTTTGAAGCCGGAGTACATCGCGTGCAGCGTGTACCAGCCACAGAAGCAGGCGGACGAGTTCACACTTCCACAGCAACGGTAGCGATCATGCCAGAGGTGGATGATGTGGAAATCCACATTGATCCCAAAGATATTGAAATGAGTACAGCCCGTTCTGGTGGTGCTGGTGGACAAAACGTCAACAAGGTAGAAACTGCTGCTGACTTGTACCACAAACCAACTGGCATCCGGATTTTCTGTACAGAAGAACGCAGCCAGTTACAAAACAAAGAACGGGCGATGCAAATTTTGCGGGCGAAGTTGTATGAGATGAAGTTACGCGAACAACAAGAAGCTGTAACTTCCATGCGGCGATTGCAGGTTGGTACAGGATCGCGCTCAGAAAAAATTCGCACCTATAATTATAAAGACAACCGTGTAACTGACCACCGTTTAGGGCAGAACTATTCTCTTAACCCTGTATTGGAAGGCGATTTAGAGACGGTTATCCAATCTTGTATCTCTCAAGACCAACAGGAACGTTTAGCAGAGCTAGCGGCTTCTGGTGTCAGCAACTAACTGTTGTATTTAAATAACCTGGAAAACCGCTTGTGGTGCTGTTAAATCCAACACACTCAGGCGGTTTTCTAATGCCGCTTGCAATGTCTCTTCTATCTCGCGGGGATAATAGTAATAAACAAATTCGTACCGCATGAAGTAATTCAACTTTGTCCAATCTTTCAGGGTTTGGCAGCTACTAATTAACTTTTCTACTTCCTTTTGCCAACGTATAAAAATCCGATAGCTGAAAAAGCTGCTGCACACGTTACCTTGTTCATCCCAAAAAGAAATGCATATTTGATATTTGAGGCAGTTAATCTTTTTGATTTGTTTGACCTTGTAGCCTTGAGCTTGGAGTGCTTCTTTGGCCTCTGTTTCCGAAATGTTCCACTGTTCTGGTTTAATTTTATTAGTGGCTATGAGGTTTTTACCTTTGCGGCGATATGAGTTACCTTTACGTAGCCTGCGAAACATGATGCACCTTAATCCGATAATTTGACTACAAGCTCGCTGCCAAGAATTTTCACGATAAAATGAATTGGTCTATCTATGCTTTCTAAATAGATTTGCTTGCAGGCAAACTTGTAAACTACAATTCTAAATGTAGAATACCATTTGCTAGCAAACTTGTAAATGCCTCAGTTAAATATTTACGAGCAAGAAAGCAGACTAGTAAGTTAAAAGCAATAAATATTACAGCAGTGGATTTAAAGGCTAGAAAGAAACTTATTGAAGTAGTAAAAATGGCTCGTGGCTCTATGAGTCAAAGGGCTTTTGGTAAGCTTCTGGGAGTTTCTGCTACTGCGGTACAACTGTGGGAAAAGGGAGAATCTATCCCAGATACCGAGAATTTAGCTAACATCGCCGCCAGAGCGGGGTACACGATGGAGGAACTGCTTAATTTCTTGGGTGTGAAGCCAGTATCAGAATCCTCGGATGTTAACCAGATAGTCAAGTATATCAAGTCCATGCCATTGAGTGAAGTAGCAATCATTGGCAGGGCTGTAATGGATAGATTGGCTACAGCTGCGGAAGCGTCAATAGATGAAGTCAAAGCAAGTTGAATCAGCTGATATGCGTCTCAATTGGATCAATAGTATCCATAATGCTGACTGGAATGCTGATCAAAATATAGGTCAATAGGTTGGTTTTTCTTGCTCCCTGAGTCCTGAGATAATTTGGTTTGCAATGGACACAGCCAATCCAAAGGATATGGTCAATGACAGTTCCTTGACTAGAGTTGTGTCTACGATTAGGCTAAAGCCTTTGCCGTAGACAAACTCTAGAATTCCCCGACTTTAGCGCAGTCAAGGGATTTTCAAATACCGGCTGGCACAGGAGTACGAGTGCGTTGCACGTCATATTCTGCTGTTTTCAGGAGCGATCGCCCTGTCATCTCTGGGGGCTGGGGTAGTTGTAAAATCTCCAGAATTGTGGGGGCAATGTCGGCTAGCTTGCCATCGCTGCGTAATTCAACATTTGTCGCATGTCCAGGTATTTTTACTTTCTCTCCTTCCACCAAGATTAAGGGCACCGGGTTAGTGGTGTGAGCTGTCCACGGATTACCTGCATCGTCTAGCATATACTCGGCGTTACCGTGGTCGGCTGTAATAATTGTTGTACCCCCGACTTTGATAATGCTGGCGAGTAGGCGACCCAAACAACGATCAACTGTTTCCACCCCGGTAACCGTAGCCTCAATTTGACCAGTATGCCCTACCATATCTGGGTTGGCGTAGTTGATGACAACTAGGGAGTAAATGGACTTTTTAATGGCGGCGATCGCTACATCTGTAACTTTATCTGCTGACATCGCTGGCGCTTTGTCATAGGTCGCCACCATTGGACTACTTACCAATTCTCGGTCCTCTCCTGGGCAAGGTTCCTCTAAACCACCATTGAAGAAGTAGGTGACGTGGGCATATTTTTCGGTTTCGGCAGTGCGAAACTGTTTTAAACCCTTGTTAGCTATGACTTCTCCCAAAATGTTACTGAGATTTTGGGGTTCAAAAGCCACAGCTACTGGTAAGTCTGAATCGTATTGCGTAAAGGTAGCAAAGGATAGCGGTGTGATTTGCTCTCTTGCAAAGCCTTTAAAGTCACGACTCACAAAGGCTTGAGTCAATTGTCTGGCGCGATCAGGGCGGAAGTTGAAAAATATCACCCCATCTCCTGGTGCTATTGCCCCAGGAGCAATTCGTAATGGCACGATGAATTCATCTGTCACACCCTCAGCATAAGATGCTTTTAAGACCTCCATAGCCCGGCGACCGTCACCCTGACCATCTTCTGTGATCACATCATAGGCTCTTTTGACCCGATCCCAACGGTGATCGCGATCCATTGCGTAGTAGCGACCGCTAAGGGTAGCTATCTGGCCAATACCGATGCTGTCTAAGTAGTCTTGCAACAGCCCGATTGTTTTTATACCCTCAGTGGGGGTAGTATCACGACCATCGGTGATTGCGTGGATACAAACTTCTGAAATTCGCTCTTGCTTGGCTAAGTCCAGTAGTCCGAACAGATGGGAGATATGGGAATGTACCCCACCTTCAGAACAAAGCCCTACCAGATGCAGCTTGCCACTGCGATCACGAACTTCTTGGCAAATTTTCACAAGTGCTGGGTTGCTGAGGATAGAACCGTCTTCAACGGCATCTGAGATGCGTACCAATTCCTGTGGTACTACTCGCCCTGCGCCAATGTTCAAATGACCAACTTCTGAGTTGCCCATTTGACCTTCTGGCAACCCCACGGCTTTTCCTGAGGTGCGAATGAGGGTGTGTGGATAAGCTGTCCATAAGCTATCCATGACTGGAGTTTGAGCGGCGTCAATAGCGTTTCCTCGCGTCTCCTCGCAGTAGCCCCATCCGTCTAAAATGACTAGCACCACAGGAGCAACAGGTGCCTTGGTCATAGTAAAATTGCCCTTTACTTTTTGTAATACCCGAATGATACCACTGCTCATCACCGTCGCAAGTGAATTTCTGCTTATTAACTTCTTTTATGAATGATTGAGATTTTTTTAGATTTTTTTGAAGTTTAGAACTTCTTGCATATTTTTTGTGATAATTTTTTGGCCTTAATGTGGCTATATACTTGGTTGTGAAAACTTGCAGCCTTAGAACCCCGACTTTTCGAGAAGTCGGGGCACTGGTTTTTAAACAAAATTTAGTATTACGTGGAGTCAATACTAGTAATACTTGATTATCACTACTATCAACTACTTCATTTTCGCTTTGCAGAAGTCTTAGTAGCTTTAGCAGCCTTCTTTGCAGCTTTTTCTGCGGCGATCGCTTCTAACCTTGCTTGTTCTTTTTCTTCCGCAGTTTTCTCCAGATAGTAATGATAATTCCCTAAATACATACGGAATTCACCATCACGAATTTCAACTATCTTGTTGGCTACCTGGGAGATAAAATAGCGGTCGTGGGAAACTACAATCGCTGTGCCATCGTAGTTCTGGATGGCTTCTTCCAGCATTTCTTTCGCTGGGATATCTAAGTGATTTGTCGGCTCATCCAAAATTAGTAAATTCGCTGGACGTAGGAGCATTTTTGCTAAAGCTAAACGCGCTTTTTCACCCCCACTCAATGCTCCTACCTGTTTAAATACGGTGTCGCCAGTGAATAAAAAGCTACCCAAAAGCGTGCGGACTTCTTCGTTTTTCCAATCTGGAACCTCATCATGGATAGTTTCCATGACGGTTTTCTTTAAGTCCAAAGCTTCTGCCTGATTTTGTTCAAAATAACCGGGGATAACATTATGTTCGCCTAGCGCAACGCTGCCTTCTGTGGCTGGTTCTGTACCCATAATTATCCGCAGTAGCGTCGATTTCCCTGCGCCATTCGGGCCGAGAAAAGCAATGCGATCGCCTCTTTCAATTAGTAGGTTAGCCCCAAGGAACAAAATCTTGTCACCATAGGTATGTGTCAAATCCTTAATTTGCACTACTTCCCTTCCACTACGGGGCGCAGGGGGAAAGCGGAAATGTAAGGTTCTCACTCCAGCCGTGGGTGCTTCGATGCGTTCAACTTTGTCTAGTTGCTTTTCGCGGCTTTTGGCTTGAGTACTGCGGGTAGCACTGGCGCGAAATCTATCAACAAAGGCTTGTTGTTTCTCTAGTTCTTTTTTCTGTCGCTCGTAAGCACTCAGTTGGGCTGATTGATTTTCAGCTTTCTGTTGCAGGTACGCCGAGTAATTACCGAGATATGTAGAGGATACACCACGTTCGGTTTCCACGATTTGGGTGCAGAGGCGGTCAAGGAACTCCCGGTCATGGGAAACTATCACCATTGGGGTAGTTAACCCTTTGAGGTAATTTTCTAGCCACTCAATGGTTTCTAAATCTAGGTGGTTTGTCGGTTCGTCCAGTAGCAATAAATCGGGTTTTTGCAGCAGGATCTTACCCAAACTCATCCGCATTTGCCAGCCACCAGAGAAAGCGCTAACTAGGCGATCGCCATCTTCTGGTTCAAAGCCCATTTCTGGTAAAATCTTGCCAATACGGGACTCTAAGCCGTAGCCATCCAAGGCTTCAAATTGGCGCTGTAAGCGATCTAACTTGTTGATGAGATTGTCTAATTCTTCTGGGGTAGCGCTTTCCATCTCTCGCGTTACCTGTGCGAGGGACAACTGCACTTGGTTAGCTTCTTTGAAGACAGTCCAAAGTTCTTCTCTAACCGTGCGAGTGGGATCTACTTCAAATTCTTGGCTGAGATAAGCTATATGTAAGCTAGCAGGACGAATTATTTCACCAGCACTGGGTTCAATTTCCCCAGAGATAATTTTTAACTGGGTAGATTTCCCAGCACCGTTAACACCGACTAAGCCAATGCGATCGCCTGGTTTTACTTCCCAGTTGATATCTTTGAGAACTTCGCCTGTAGGATAAATTTTACTGATATGTTCAAGTCGCAGCATCAAGTTTCTCTCAGGTAGGGAATGGGTGGTTGGGGAGGATGTACTAACGCCGTGTCAATCTTAACAAAATTTAACTAAAAATTCGTCGTGGTAAATTGCTGGCAGACAGATAAAAGTTTGTCATATATCTAAGCATAAGTCGTGGGCGATCGCTCTTGAAGAGTAATTTTGTGGCGAACGCCTGTATTCTCAATATCCGTAGTCAACCCCAGTTTTAATCATCTGAGATTGACTGTAAGTTGATTTTGCCATTACTGTCATTACTTATTTATGCAGCACTTTCTTCCTCTGAACCATCTCGTACTGCCAACAATCGTTCTTTTGAAATCCCTAATATACGTGAGAGGGGGGCTAATAAGATATCATCAACTACTTCCCCAGTATAAATATTATTCAGTTCAGTTGGGGATACTTTGAAAGTATCGCAGAATTTAGTAAACTCCTGACTATTCAAGTCTAGTTCCTTTTGTCGTTGATTCAGTAAAACAGCGATCGCTCTCGTGCCATACTTGGGACGTTCGCTGATTTTGATATATTTTTTCATCATATGTTTGACTTGACTGGTATCACCGCCAGTTTTTTGGAGTAAATCAGTACAAGCTTTTTTCAATGCTTTAGTTAAAACTTCTTCCTCATTCAAAAATTTAATAATTTCACTAGCATATTCTTGGTTTAAAAAACCAACCAAATCGCCTTTGTAGTAAATTGGCATATAAAGATTACTTGATTCAAATTGCCAATCTAAGGTTTCATTATATGAAGACATATCTGCACCCTGAAAGAATTAAAGATTTCACCATTTTAAAACCATTTTTTATCACCCGCCAGGGGTGACTACATTGCGGCATTCCACTTTGATCACTGACAGCCTCAAGGGTGCGGCTACACTAATAAAACCCATCTTTGTAGACTTTGTTTGTATGGCTCTAGTCTTCTGGAGTCGTGACGATATGGTCATCTTGCGTCGTCAATCACCTGATGTCCTGCAACTTAAAAGACGTTCATGATGCAAAATTTTTTGGGTTTTTAGGTATTCATTTCGGGGCTTTCAGCCAGCTTTCTTGTAAAATGGAAGGCGGTTAGCTGTTAATTATTAACTGTTAGCTCTTCCTGCCGTTTTGAAATTTACTATCTATTTAGATTCCTACCATGACAGTTTCTAACATTGTGCAAGGCATTTGGGCACTTTCCGCCGCCGGTTTAATTGTCTTGGTGTTGCTACATAGCCCCAAAGGTGACGGGATTGGCGCCATTGGTGGACAAGCCCAATTGTTTAGCAGCACCAAGAGTGCAGAAAATACATTGAACCGAGTCACTTGGGCGCTGACAGTAGTTTTTATGGGTTTAACCGTAGTTTTAAGTGCTGGTTGGCTACCTAAATAAGGATAGGGAAATGGGGAAAATCACCCAACACCCAATACTTACAACCTTCATCAAGGTCATTTCATGGCGCTTACTTGCAGCCCTTACCTTATTTATTGGCACAGGACTGCTTGTAATTTTAACTAGGCTGCCATCTCCAGCTTTATTGACAAATTCACCTAAATCTGGTAAGGAGTCAAAAATTTCTCTGCCTATCTCTCCCCAAAAACCTCATCCCCTTCCCCAAACATTGGCAGAGTGGCAAGATAGCAGCAATAGCGGTGATTACTTTGCTCAAATCACACCCGTCCAAGTTGGCTACTTAGTTTGGTCGCAGTTTCCTGTGAGAGTTTATGTAGAATCTCCAACAGGTGTTAGCAACCAACAAGCCCAAGTATGGGAGCAAAGTGTTTTAGAGGCTGTACAAGAGTGGAGTACTTATTTACCTTTGCTGATAGTCTCACAGCCGGAAGTAGCTGACATCAAGATTGTGCGAAAAGCGCCACCCCTGCAAATTTCTCGTGGAGATAAAGTCCCCCGTGCGCGTTCGGCTCAAACCAGCTACGAAACATACAGCAAAAACAACACTTTATCCCACCGCTTGACTATCTTGCTGAGTCCCAGCCAAACAGGTGGATATGTCCAAGCCGCCATTCGCCATGAACTCGGTCACGCTTTGGGAATTTGGGGTCATAGTCCGCTACCAACCGATGCGTTATATTTTGCCCAAGTTCGCAATCCTCCGCTTATCTCACCTAGAGATGTGAATACTTTAAAGCGGGTCTATGAACAACCAACTAGCTTGGGGTGGACTTTAGAGTGACTAAAATTAAATGTAAAGCTACCAGAATCACTGTATAAAAAATTGAACAATTAACAACTACAGAAAATATTTCTGTTGACAGCTTCTAGCGATCGCCTGTTAAATTTTCTGGTATTACTTAACTTTGCGATCGCTTCTTTGATACTGCTATTGTTGAATTTGCTAGAAGTACTTGAGTATCGGTGTAATCTCCAAAAATTAAACCCAAAAAAATCAATTAAAAATAACTGTTTATGCTCCGCGACTGAGCTGTATAGGTTTCTGATATAAAACTTCAGTATAAAGTCTTTCTAGCAGAGTGATATTCTTGGTGAGGTCATAGCGTTCTAAGACTCGCTTTCTCGCTTTCTGTCCCAGGAGGGTTGTTAACTCTTGATGATCTTGGAATAACGGTAACAGGGTTTTTAATTGCGATCGCACAGTTTTTGTACTGAGAATGACACCAGCCCCTTTTTCCAAGACTTCTCCATCTGCACCTACATCAGTGGCTAAACAAGCTAACCCAGATGACATTGCTTCTAACAGAGATAGAGATAAACCTTCTACCACAGAAGGCAAAATAAATACATCTGCACCCCGTAAAATTTCGATGCGCCTATTTTCATCTGCAATAAATCCTAGCCAGATAATCCCGGATTCTGCACCATAAAACGGCTGCAAGGAAGGCTTCAAAGGACCATCACCCACAATCAATAACTTACTATTCAGCCCCATCTCTGACTGCTTCCAGGCCCGTAGTAAGGCTTCCACATTTTTTTCTGGGGCGATGCGTCCTTGGTAAACAAATAAGCGTTCAGCTTGAAATTCAGTTTTGATTTGAGAAGGCCCGGGTGAATATTTAGCAACGTCCACCCCGTTGGGAATGACAGCAATCTTTGCATCCGGTACACCCAAACGTGCCAACAAGTCTCGCTGAATTTGAGAAAAGACAATGACGCGATCGTAGTTACCTAAAAAAGGCGCATAGAGTTGGTAGGCCAAAAATTGTGTTCCTGAGATTAGTTTTGCCCCTTTGCCTGCAAATGGCGTGTGGAAAGTGGCAATCAAGGGTAGATTCAGTTGCTCACAAATTTCTGGTAGAACAAAATCTAAAGGAGATAAAGTCAGCGAAGCATGGACTATATCTGGCTTGATTTCCCTTAGCGAATCAGTTAAAACCTTAGTGGCTTTAAAGGTAGGAATTGTGTATACCTGGGACTTATAAATGAACGGAAGAGGAACTTCTTGAAAATTTGGCCAATTGTCAGACTGCGATTCTTCTTGGGCAAAGTGGAGAAAACTAACTTCATGTCCTCGGTCTAGCAAGGCATTTGTAATTTCCCGACTGTAGGTAACATTGCCACAAAATGGTGTTTTTTTTCCAATCCAGGCTATACGCATTCTCTATTAGCTATAAGAACAACAGGTTTGATAGGTTCAGTTTGATGTCCTTTGTTATTCGTCTTTTATCCTGTTGTACTTGCTGGACTCTCACTAATTAAAAAGTCTAGATTTACCTAGTCAAAAAGCAAAATGTTTAACTTATCTAACCAGGGTATTTATGGTTTTATTTACTATAGTTATAAGTTGTTAGTGCTTTTAGATTCATAACAACTTACATCTAGTTAATGTTCACATTGATCCCCAGCAAGTACATGATAAATTCTTAATGACATTAGTCTAGCACGAAAACAACAACTTTCAGTAAATAATTCATCATGCCAAGGTAATGATTAATTACTGCTTTGATCTAATAAATTATCTACTGACGAGAGCTATACCAAGTGAATATTCCGCCAAAGAAGACGATCGCTGCTAGTCCCAAAAAAACTACCTGTAATCCCACAAAAGTTTCTGCAACACCAGCTAATGCTAAAGGTAAGGAGAGAGCAATATTAATCACATTGTTTTGCAAACCAAAGACTTTGCCTCGCATTTCTGGCGGTGTTTCTGTTTGGATGTCTGTTTGCATGGGAATACCGATGAGGGCCCCAAAAACGCCCAACAGCGCTATTAAAAGTAGAACAATCCATAACTGTGTTGTGAACAAGGATAACCCAATCAAGGAAGCTGCCATACCTAAACAGCCGCACAGACTCAGCCCCGTATAGGAGAAGCGTTGACCAAATTGACCAAGAATCGTTGCTCCACCTGCGATACCCACACCGCCGGCTGCTAGCAAAAAGCCAAACTGAGAAGGTTTCAAGGGGGGAATTATGCCAGCCATCTTGACAGACAGAACAGTCAATGCTGCAAAAACTGAAAATAGGATAGTCAACTGTATTAAAGCATTACGGACACGATGATTGGCTTTGAGGTAGCGCAGACCATCCCGCAGATCAGCGAAAACGTGGGGGAATTCTGTTGCCGGGTCGTGGGGTTTTTCATTAGTTACTAAGAGTAATAAAATGATGCCAGCGATCGCATAACTACCACCCACAACCAGTTCTTTCCCTAGTCCACCGCTACCGCCAAGTTGTAGCCACAGTTGATCCGCAACTGCTAGTAGTGGTTCTCCGACGGCAAAACCTACAATCACGGATGCCATCATCGTTGTCGTGTACAACGAGTTAGCTGAAAGTAAATCTTGTTCTTTCACCACCAAAGGAATAGCAGCTTGTTCTGCTGGTGCAAAAAACTGTGTGAGTGTGGACACCAAAAAAGTTACACCCAAGATAATCAAAAAACCTACTGGCAACATTCCCAATGGCTGCCAATCATGAGTCAACCATAGTAGTAGGGGAATCGCCAAAACCAGAATTCCGCGCCAAATATTCGTGGCTACTAGCACAGTCTTCTTCGACCAGCGATCAACAAACACACCAGCAACAGAACCAAATAGTACTGCGGGAATTGTAAACGCCATCATTAAGGCTGATACCCAACCACTAATGCTTTGATTACTAGTTTGAAACTGAGTATTAATCAAACCAATCATCAGCACCAAATAGACTTTATCAGCCATTTGGCAAAAAACTTGACCACCCCAAAGAGCTAGGAAATTCAGGTTTTTTAATACAGGTAAAAAGCCCTGCCTCTGTACATCACCAAATGCGGCTTTACCTTCTAAATCCGGTTTTTCTAAATCTGGCGGTTCTTTGTCTGAATTAGTTGCTGCTGAAGCACCATTGCCGCCTATATAACCACCTTTGCCATTAGCATCGGCGGTGGTTTCCTGTTCGGAAAACTCCTTTTCAGATTCCTGGGTAACATCAGTTTTGGACACTTCTGATGTCCAATTTTTATCGTTTTGAGAAACGTCATTTGGAGACATTTCTTGCCCATTTATTTGAGTAGCTATAGACTTGGGAACAGCATTCAGATGATTAGTGATTGTAGGATCTGATGCCCTATTCTGTTTTTTAGTGTAACTTGGTGGCAAGGGTAGGATTTTTGTATCCAAATCAGACGGTTGCATCATGGTTGGCAGCAAAATAAGAATCTATCAAAGTAGCGGAGCGAATAGGGCGGCCTAAATGATACTGGGTATACTGGCGCAAAATCTGCTCGACAGATAACCAGCTATCATTTTTGGCGGCATTAATGGACATGATTTCTGGTTGCGATAGATGCTGGAGTATGGCAAGTTCCACAGCATTCAAGCGAGTAGAAATCACAGGTATTTCTTGTTGATGGACAACTGTTTGATAACTGGGACTTTCGGAGGCTGGGGGAATAGAAGCATGGATATGTTTTCTTCTCTCCTCCTCTCGTCGCAAACTTGCCCAAGCTTCTAAACACACGGTTCCACCCACCGGGATGCTAAATCCCACTTGCCAGTTGGGTTTTGCGAAATTGGGTATCAGAGGCTGTTGTGTTAGACAACAAACTTGTACTTGGGGTGTCAATCCTGCCAAGACGAGGAACTGAAACACCCCATAAGTCAGACTTGCTAAGATCCCAGACGTTTCTGTTCTGGGCAAAGTCTCCAATTTATTGAGATGTTCATTAAGTAATTCATAAAGTTCTTCTTGGGGTTGTTCGCTCAAAGCCTGGCACAGAACTATTTCTGCTAGATACTGACTAGCAGCTAATTTTCCCAAATCTTTAGCCAAACCTGGATATGTTTTTATCGTTTGTGCTTGTGTAATTTTATCTAGCGATCGCCCTTGGGCAATCAGTAGTTCATTTACTACAAACATCCCACTCCTGCCACCTAGGCTAGAGTTGTGCTTGCGTGCCCCAGGAGCAACTGCTCGAATCAAACCGAATTCTCGTGTCAAAATTGTCACTATTCTATCCGATTCTCCCAGTGTCTGGGTTTTGAGGTTAATTCCCGTTGCTTTATAGGTTCTACTCATTAGCCATTAGTCAAGAGTCAAGAGGAGCCAGCCACCTGTGAAAGATTTCCTCACAGAGTGCAGGCGTTCAAGAGTCAAGGGTCAACAGTCAAGAGTTAATATTTGGACTCTGGACTTTGGACTATTGACTATTCACCTTTTTCCAGGTTATCGCGCTGGCGGATCAAATCGATACTGCGAGAAGTGCCTAATCTAGTAGCACCTGCCACAATTAGGTCTAGAGCTTGGTTTATGGTGTGAATACCACCTGAAGCTTTAATGCCAACACTTTCTCTTGTCACTTCCTTTAAAAGTCGCACATCTGCCACGGTTGCACCCCCACTCCAACCTGTACTAGTTTTCAAGAATGCTGCGCCTGCTTCCATAGATACTTGTGCTACCAGCCTTTTCTCCGCATCTGTCAGCAAGTTAGTTTCTAAAATTACTTTGACAGTCTGGCCAGTCTCCTCACAAATTTCGGCAATCTCCTTGTGGATTGCCTCAATTTTGCCAGCTTTCAACCAACCCAAGTTGATGACAACGTCTAGCTCAGTGGCTCCATTTTCCACTGCTTCTTGAGCCTCATACAGCTTAACTGCTGGAGTTGTTGCCCCTGTGGGAAAGCCAATCACCGTACAGACTTTGGGCTTTTTTCCATGTAAAAGTTCTACTGCATGGCGTACATGGGTGGGGTAAATACACACTGCGGCAAAATTAAATCTGTCTGCTTCTTCACACCATTGCTCAACCTGCTCTGGGGTAGCCGTTGGCATTAACAGGGAGTGATCGATAAATGGCGCAATATCAATATCCGGATAGTCTGCTGCCATTGTGTTTTTCTAATGATTGTTTATTAAAGTTTATAAAAAATTAAGACATTTTTTATAAATTAAACCATATTTATTTACGAATATATTCTGAAGACAGGCTGTTTAGTTGGCTTGGGATGTCGGCTTGACATCTGTCCCCAGATTCCTACGGTTATTTGAGTTGACATCAGGGATTTGTCACCTGAGGCGGTTCAACAGGTTTTTTCCTACCAGTAGCTAAAAAATCAAGAATAGTTTGAGCTAAAGCCTTTGATGCCAAATATGGCACACCATTACCAATAGTTTTAAACATATTAGTGAGTGACATATTCTCTGGAAGCGTAAAATTTGCCGGCATAGATTGGATAGCCAAAGCTTCAGCTACAGAAATACGCCGGACTTTATAAGGATGTAAATGTACTTCATTATTGCCATAACAAGCAGTCGGAGAGTAACGCCATCTGTGCAGACGTTTAAAAGACTTTTTAGAAACATCTCCTTCGTCAACTGTAGCAAATTTCGTTATACCTGCCCTTGGTTGAAAATAGTGTTGAGCATTGGGATGATTTAATACATCATTCCTTTTAAACCAATATTCAACAGTTAGTTCATGAGGAACATTTTTCGGACAAGGAATGACAGAATTTTCTTCAAAAGGCTCACATTCACGCCAAGGATAAGCAAAGACATTTGCTTGAGGAAATATAATGTGTTTACTCCAAGGAAACAATTCTTCAGTCAGTAATTGTAAATGATCAATTATTATTCCTAAATCCTCAAGCAAATTCTGGTGAAACCCAATCAAAATAATTCTGTCTCTATCTTGAGGAACACCATATTCAATAGCATTAATCAATCGCTCAGTTAATATATAACCTGCTAGTTGTAACTTGTATTTAAGTGATTCAAAAAATAGCCGATGTTTATTAGTTTGCCACAAACCTTTGACATTCTCAAATAAAAAGAAATCTGGTTGATTGCTGCAAATTAATTCAATATATACAGCAGAAAGCTTACCATTATCTCCTAAGCTTCCTCGGTTTTTTCCCCCAACGGAAAAATCAGGACAAGGAGGCCCACCAATAAAGCCAACTATATTATGAAATTTGCGGCAGTCTTTTACTAAATCTAAGAGTAGCTGTGCTGCTGTTCCTTGGGTAAGTTTGGTAACATCTGCTGCTTCCCCATTATGATATCCATATTCGGGTAATGGTAAACTGAGAACCTCCCGTGAATGACGGTAGGCTTCTATAAATGGGGAGAATATTTCATTGACATAAACAATATTAAAACTACTGGTTTCAAAGCCTAAATCTAGGAATCCTGATCCAGCAAAAAATGAGAAAATACAAGGGCAATGAGTCATTAAAAATATTACTTGTTCATAATGAATAAAATATACATTTTATAAATCAGATATTATCCTAATGTTGAAAAATTTTATGTATATATTATGATTATGCCAGCCATCATTAGTATCTTTAACAATAAAGATGGAGTGGGTAAGAGGATATTTGAAAAGTCTAATTTTTGTTGTTTCATGCAAAGACGCATTAGAAAAGTCTTTGCGCCTTTGCGTGAGATTATCCCACAGCTTCAACTTGCTGCGCTTCTGGCAATAAACGCTTCACAGCTTGTTTAGCAAAACCTTGCAGAAAAGCCATCTGTTGATTTTGCTGGAATACATTTTGCAAAGTTTGTCGCAATTTATCCAAATTCAAACCAGTTCCAGAATCTACAGCTATTTCTTGTTGTTGGAAATACTCTACTAAGCTTAACCCCGCTACTCTGGTGAGATAGGCTGCACTCACACCTTGCACTGCACCACCAGCCACGAAGGTGACAGCATTACTTTTTAAAACAGTACTAATAGCTTTTGTAGAAAGTTCCACTAAACCCAATTTCAACATCAAACTTCCCATTGTTCCAGCTACAGTTTGCGCCTGTTCCCAGGAAAATTTCTGCTGATAAATCTTACCTAAATCCATAACCATCTGAGCATTAATTGCCGCAGTTGCGAGGATATCTAGTGCAGGTACTGGGTTGGCAAAGGCAGCCGCCGCAGCTATCCACTGGTATTGTTCAATAATTGGGGTAGCGCGATCGCATCTTGTTCCATTCAACCAGTTTTTCGCGTCAGCTTGCAACAATACAGCTTGCCGCATGGTAGTTAAGTAAACTAGTTTTTGTGCTTGCTGTGCCAAAACTTCACTCAACTGCTGTGTCAACTGCTGAATATCTGGTGCTGGTTGTTCCATCCACTCTTGTACAGAACCATCAGCTTCATGCTTCCGGACTTTGATGGGGATGGGAGACGCCGCAGTCGCCACCACATTTTCCTGTAGGCGCTGTTTCAATGACAGTAAAACACTAGCACGTTCATCAGGCAAATACTGGTCTTGTTTGTTAAAAACCAACATTAGCGGCTGATTTACTGCTTTTAGCTGCTGTAAAGTCTGAAATTCTGAATCTGTCAAATCACCGTTCGTTAAAAACAGGAGAAAATCAGATTTTTGCACTGTTGCTAAAACATCTGTATCTGATTTTTCACCTGCTTCCCTAAACAAAGGTGCTGTTTCTTGGTAGCTGACTTTTTGCTGTCTGTCTTGCCAATTACCAGATTCTAGTACTTGAATCAAAGTGGTTTTACCTACCGACTTCCCGCCAGTGACAGCCACTTTAATATATTGTCTGTCTAACTCTAAGGATAACTGACTCAGTTGTGCTCTTAAGGTACTTAAAGCTGGATGGTTTTCGGCTTCTTGTGCTAGTTGGTTAATGACGACTTCAGTTTTGGCGATCGCATTTTCTACACTTGCCCGATCTATAATCATCCCATGCATCTGCTCCAGACTCTCTTGAGGGCGATTTTTCTGAAATAACCAGAAACCACCACCCACTGCTAAAGCACTCAATAAACCAAATTCACCCACTTGCACTATTGAATGATGCCAACTTTCCATCATCCACAAGGAAAAGGATAGTCCCAATCCTCCCACTAAAATTGGTCGCTGCAACTTCACAACCATGACTCTCCGCGCTTTTTGGAAGGTTTCTCCTCCAGAATAGATCAAAATAAAACAAATCCCTACAATCATTAAAGGTTGCAGGGATTTTGTTACACTTTTATGTTTGGTGGCGGGAAGTGGATTTGAACCACTGACCTTCGGGTTATGAGCCCGACGAGCTACCAGGCTGCTCTATCCCGCGTCGCCGTCTCTCGACTTATCTAATATAACCCAAAGTCAAAAGTTTGGCAACTATAAAAGCGATAATTCTCCAACAACTTCCAAACGCTTGTATTTTCCTAAGATCATGAACTTTTCTGACAGGCTTTCTGCCACGCTGGGGCTAATCCAGCCCATCTGCTGGAGTAAGTGAATAGCAACGGCATATTTTGCGCGCTTGGCCCCATCCATGACTTTAATTGCCAATCCCATACCTTCACCCATTCTGCCAATGCATTGTACGCCTTCGGCACCAGCTTTACTGACTAGTTCTCCTGGAGTCACGCGCATCAGTTCCGTGTCAAATTCGCCATTGCCGGCTACTAGTGCCGGGTGATGAGTCATCGCCCGGACAATGCGCTCCATATCCAAATTGTTACTAGAAGCTAGCAAGGCATACAAAGCGGCTATTTGACCGAGTTGCATCAAATATGTTGGTGCGCCGCAGTCGTCATGAGCGCTGATAAATTCCTCTGCTGGCATCCGCAGCAACTCTGCTACTTTGCCCAAAATCAACTGCTGTACTGGGTGTTTACGTTCTAAGTAGTTGGTCAACGGCCAGTGACGCTGTTGACAAACGGCTAACATCCCCGCATGTTTACCAGAGCAATTGTATTCTAAAGGACTCCGTTTACCTTCAGGAATTGGGCATTGGAGTGTAGTTGGGTCAAGATCAGCCCGCCAAAGAATGTTAAATACTTGCCTTACTTGCTCTACTGTTCCCCTGTGGGAACTAGTAATAATTGCTAAGTCCCGATCACTCAGATTATAGCGCTCTGGTGTACCTGTGGTAGTCACTGCGAGTGCCTGAAATGGTTTGAGCGCTGAACGGACGAAGGTAGCAGTTTCAGAATTACCGGCAACGGATAGAACCCGCCCCCTTTCGTCGCATACAACAGCTTGGACTATATGCTTCGATTCTATAATTCCTTCTCGCAGCAATCTGACTTCTAGTGCTGCGGCTTGAGTTCGTTTTCCCATTGTCATGGGTTAAAATTTATCACTTTTTTATTATTTGTCACTAGACTTTTGTTCTCTTGGACAAAGTTCTGATGCCTTCTCTTCTACCTTGGCGCTAGCCTCTCCCTTTGGGAGAAGGGGAGACACTAAACGTAGCTTGCTTCCCCGTAGGGGTACGAGAGGCTTCGCCTACGGCAAGCCGCAGGAGCGTTTACAGACTTTTATCTGAGCTTTGTCATCAGTTGTTCACCAATAACGAAGGACAAATGAGCTAATGACTATTTACAACAAACGCCAAACTATAGTACCAATAAGAAACATTCCCGCCAAGCTTGCAAAGGTAAATTGTAAACGTCGGAGGATGGGTTTGATTTCGTATGAGACAATTAAGCGATCGCGGTTGAGTACTTCCTGGGGCTTAATCCATGTTTGACCATCGTACCATCCCGATTCTTCATAGAATACGGTTTGACTGAAGAGGCGATCGCCTATATAAAACCAGCCTAAATACAAACGTACTAGTACTAGGATTAACCCAACACTCGCGCCTGCTGCACCACACAAGATAAATTGGACAACACCTTTATGTGGTGGAAAACTGGCTGCGGCTACTGGCCCTGCAACCAGCCATGACAAACCCCAAATCCAGGCTATTTTCGTGGTGTAGCTACGCCAATTTAAAGTGCAATCACGAAACAGCCAGGATATTTTTAACTCTTCATACTCATTTAGCGGCTGTTGCTCAGTCGGTACTGGACAATTGGAAACCGAGGACTTAATCATGTTGGTTTGTCCCACCCTCATCGGATTTTGGAAGTTCCAGACGTTCTGCGTGTGACCAGAATGCCTCTAAATTATAAAACTCCCGTTCCTTGGGCATCATGATGTGAACAATCACTTCGCCATAGTCTTGTAGTACCCAACTTCCTTCAGCTTTACCTGCTGTTCGCAAGGGGCGTCGTTGCCATTCTGTTTCTACTTGGCCTTCAATAGCATCAGCGATCGCTCTGACCTGTACCCTAGAATAACCAGTCATCAACACAAAGTAGTCCGCCAAGTAAGATACATCTGCTACCCTAAGCAACAGAATATCTCCTGCTTTGCGGTCTGATGCGGCTTCGGCGATAGTTATAGCTAATTTGTCACTCACCTCTTCGATTTCGCCCTGCGGGCTTCTAACCGCATTCTTGGTCACTGAGACAGATTGTAATGGGAGATTTCCTTGGAAATAATCAGACATTAAACCTCAGGTGCTTTATTCCTTTTGTTACATTTTTCACAGTTATTGACACTCAATACACTCAATACATTGAAATGCAACTTTGCGAATCTGTTTTTTTGAATACTAACAAAAAAACAGGTGTTTATGCGGCGTGGTCATACCATTGACTACTAAGATTTGGATAGGAGACAGCAAGTAATTTGATTTGGGATTTGAGTATTAAACAAATCGAGCATCAGACACAGTTGCCCAATACTCTGCTTACCTCATGCCCAGATAAAACCTGCAATTCTCTATTTATCCACCATACCATTTGAGCAAAAACCATTTGGGGACTTCCAAAAAATAATTTATCCCGCTTCAGGTTGTTGATGTTGATAGTTGACCGTTATCAACAGCTAACAATGACAATGGGACAACTTTTATTTGTTATTCCCTGGTGATGTGCATCTTTTCATAAGATTAATCAACCAATGGCGAGTAATAATCTCAAAACAATTAAACAACCTAAATATATATTGTAAACTGACACCGCAACTGTAAAGTTAGCAATTTGTGGAAATCAGCCCTTGCTTATCAGTACAGATGCTGATGCCATTCGTAGCGCTAAGGTTGGCAGTTAGGTTATGGTACTTGAGATAAAGATATTGTCTAACCATGCTTTGGTTAGTCTGCTAAAAATAGCGTATCGCAGAGTTAACTTACACTGAGCCTGTCCAAGGGATGAATAGCGATCTCTAGATATCCTCCTTCAAGAAGAAGATCAAGATCAAATTTTGTGGCGAAAATCCTGAGAGCCAGACCATTACTATGGTGTCAACTTAAGCCCCTGCTAATAGAATTCGCGGCTATAAAGGCAAAGTCCGCGGAGGCGGACTAATGCAAAATTAAGGTTATTAAACCCACCTCCGTGGGTTTTGTTTGCATAGACGAGCCAGCGCCGTGGGCGGGTTTCCCGACTTGTAGACGCCGGAGGCGGCTTCTCGGAGAGTGGCGACTGGCGTGCGGTTTCTAACCGCCGATTATCCCGTTAAGTTGACACCAATGCAGATAGGCGTGCCCATAGGAATTTAGCCCACGTCTAAGTGGGCTAAAAGATTTCAGCCTGCGAGGACAGGCTTTGTTTATTTAGCCCCACCCTTCTGAAAGATATGGGCATTTTTGTGAAGTTGGGGCCCTACTCGTTGATCAAACCTTCTGTTCCGAGATTATTGGAGAATTAATTGTTGAGTTCTCTGTGGTCAGAGAGTAACATAACGCTTCATAGTTGTTTAAAGCTTGCTCGAAAGCATATTGCTCAACAGCAAATTTACGACTTTGAAAACCTAGATTTTTAACTTTATCTGGATTTTGGTACAAGTCTAAAATTGCTTTTGCTAAAGCTTGGGGATCTTCTGGAGGAACGACGAAACCCCCACCACTCTGTTTAATAGCTCTTGCTGCTGTGCCATTTTTCGGTACAGATGCAACCAAAGCCCTACCACTGGCAAGTAACACTTGTATTTTGGATGGCATATTGAAGGATACAACATTTTTCTTTTGCACTACCAAACCAACATCCGCCGCCGCTAACATTTGTGGCAATTGTTCACGGGGTTGAAATGGCAGCAACAAAACGTTATCTGCTCCGTGCTCTGTACACTCCTGTTGTAATCGCTGCAACCCTTTAGCCTCGCCAACGATCACAAAAGCTACATCTGGTATGTGGCGTAACATAGCAGCTGTTTTGACAACCGTTTCCAAACCTTGAGTCAAGGCAATATTACCGGAATACAGAACTACAAATTTATCTTTCAGGTTATGTACTTCCCGGAAAGGATTATTTTCTTTGGGTAATGGGCGAATGAAATTGACATCAACCCAGTTAGGAATTTGGACAATTTTTTCAGAGGGTACGCCTTTCTTTTGCAAATTATCAACAAACCCATCAGCAATAACACTGATTTTATTTGCCGAGCAGTAGGCAAATTTTTCCAATGCCGTAAATGCCTTGATCAGCCATTTATTTTTCAGTAGTCCAACATGGATAGCGGCTTCTGGCAAAATATCTTGAAGATTTAATATTACAGGACAAGCACGCAACCAACCTAAAATTGCCGCAGGTACGCAAACAGGTAGTGATGGTGATGTGGAGAGGATGACATCTGGACGCCAACCCATCAAGGCTGGGAAAAAACTAGTAACAACAAAACTCGCGTCTAACAATATCCGATCTAATAAGTTAGGCTGCGGGCGAGTCCAAACATAACTACGTTGAATTTGTACACCATTTTTGTATTCAGTAAGATACAACTTACCTCGATAGCCCTCGTAAATTTGACGCTCTGGGTAATTGGGCATAGCAGTGATGACGCGCACTTGATGCCCGCGTTTAACCAGTCCCTCTGCTAATTCAGTCATCAGCGGGGCTATACCAATTGGTTCTGGATAGTAGTTGTAGGAGTAAATTAAAATCCGCATAACAAAATTAGTCAGAAGTTACTGTTTTGTGTTTAATAAAAAGGCTTTTCTTCAAGAGTCTTTGGCACTATTAAGTGTCTTTACTTCATTCTCTCTGTAGACTCTTTTGATGTCATGGCTTTTCATTAAAGATTGAGTAAATTTTGACTTTAAGTACTTAAGTGTTAATTAATAAATATGTTACTAATTACAATTTTATTTAGATTGTTCATTTTAGAGTAATACGTAGGTGAAAACCCCAGCACTCTTTATTTACATTAATTAAAAGCTGGTAAATCTATAAGAATGCGGTTCAATTTTCCAAAATTTACCGTACACTTGAAAATTCAATGTATAGTAAGTATTCGATTTTAGAGGTTTATATCATGGTTTACTTATATAAATTCACAGTCTATGAGTGTAATATTTTCGGGATAGCATAATATGGCAATGATCAAAAACTGATCACTAGCGATCGCCTTGAGATATAAGTAGCCAAGTAAAAATACATACACTAATGAAGGTCGAGCATGGGACGGTTTTGTGAATCTAACTGTCGCCATCATTTTGCAAAATGGTATTAGATAATTTGCGACAAAAACTTGCGAGTCCGTTCTTCTCTGGGATTAGTGAAAAAAGTTTCAGGGGTAGCCGCCTCGACCAGGGAACCGCTATCCATGAGAATTACTCGATCAGCGACTTCACGGGCAAATCCGACTTCGTGGGTAACAACTACCATCGTCATGCCATCACGGGCGAGACTCCGCATCACATCTAATACTTCTCTGACCATTTCTGGATCTAAAGCCGAGGTGGGTTCATCAAACAGCATAATTTTTGGTTGCATAGCTAAAGCACGAGCGATCGCTACTCGTTGTTGCTGTCCACCAGATAACTGTCCGGGATATTTATGTGCTTGTTCTAGAATTCCCACTCTTTCTAACAATTGCATCCCTAATTCTTCAGCTTTAGCCTGTTTCCAACGACGTACCCAAATTGGCGCTAAGGTGATGTTTTTGAGGACAGTTAGATGGGGAAATAAATTAAACTGTTGAAATACCATTCCCACTTCTCGGCGAATTTTTTCAATATTTCGCAAGTCATGACTAAGGGTAATCCCGTCAATAATAATTCTGCCTTTTTGGTATGCTTCTAAAGCATTAAAGGTGCGGATAAATGTAGATTTACCTGAACCAGAAGGGCCCATTAAAACTACTACTTCTCCGCGACTTACTGTCAGACTCACCCCTCGTAATGCGTGGTATTTGTCATACCACTTCTGCACATCTTCGGCAATAATTATCGAATTTTGTTCTGTCATAGTAATTATATTTACACTACAAAAATTTGATTTAACTTTTATCTATAATTGAATTTTTATCTGATTTACCTAAATGCTCAACTGCCTTTCTAAGCGTCGAGATGCTAAAGACATCGAGTAACAAAATACCCAGTAAATCAAGCCAATAAATAGATAAACTTCTGCATAACGACCGATAAATTGTGGTTGAGCCAAAATAGAACGAGCCATACCAGTGAGTTCTACCAATCCCACCAAAGATAAGAGTGAAGTGTCTTTAAATAAGCCAATGAATTGACCTACAATTGCGGGAATTACTGCACGTAAAGCTTGAGGTAGGATAACTAATATCACTACTAACGGTGCATTCAATCCTAATGCTTTCGCTGCTTCAACTTGCCCGCGCGGGACTGATTGGAGTCCGCCGCGCACGTTTTCTGCCATATACGCAGCACTGAATAATACTAATCCAGCGATCGCTCTGAGTACCCGATCTAAACGCATATCTGCTGACAGCACCAACGGTAACATGACCTGAGCCAGAAACAGAATTCCAATCAGTGGCACTCCTCTGACAATCTCAATATAGAGGATGGAAAACCAACGCACTATGGGTAAATTACTGGTACGTCCTAAAGCCAATAAAACCCCAATAGGAAAGGAAAGTACAATACTGACTGCTGCCATTAATAGGGTAAGTAACAAACCATTCCATAAATTTGTTGATACAGATTGCAAGCCAAATCCACCGCCAATTAACCATAAGATAACGGGGAAGGATAATAACCATGTTAATGAAAGCCAAGGAGTTATTACCTTAGTAAATCTTCTCCCAATCCCAAAACCTGCCGATAGTAAAATAGCAATTGATAGCAACCAGAAGCGGGATGTCAAATCTATGGGTAAGGCTAGCAACAAAAGACCAACAATCGCGGCAAAGATAGCAATTTGTCGTCTGGTAAATTGTTGTTTGACTGAGAATACACCCCAAGTTATCGCCCCTAAAGTTACAGCGATCGCCAGCACAAGCCAAGCTCGCCAATACAGGGATTCAGGAAATCTTCCCACTAAAAATAAACGTAAATTAACCTGAATTACTGCCCATTGTGCAGAGAATATAGCCCAAGTCAAAATTCCTTGGACTACCCAAAACATTAACACTAAGGAAATCACACTTAATAAACTGTTGTACCAAGTGCTAAATAGGTTTTTACGTAGCCAAGTTTGGGGATTAGTCATTTGTCATTTGTTATTTGTTATTGGTCATTTGTCCATACCCAATGCCCCATGCTCTATGCTCAATTCTCCTCATCTTTCTTGAATTTGTACGGCGCGATTGAACAAATTCATGACTACAGAAATAGTCAAACTCAAGATCAGATAGGTGAGCATAATCAGCAGCATAACTTCTACTGCTCTTCCAGTCTGGTTAAAGGTAGTGGAGGCGACAAAATAAACATCGGGATAGCCGATGGCGATCGCTAAACTGGAATTTTTGGTCAAATTTAAATACTGGCTAGTTAATGGCGGAATGATTACCCGCAAGGCTTGAGGCAGAATTACTAGCCGCATGACTAATCCTGGTTTTAATCCCAGCGATCGCGCCGCTTCCCATTGTCCTCTCGGTACTGATTGAATCCCGCCTCTGACAATTTCTGCGATGAATGCACCAGTATAAAAAGTCAACCCCAATAGCAAAGCAGAAAACTCAGGAGATAAGGTAAACCAAGGTAGTTCTACGCCATTTTGACTAAAGTATACTATCCCCCATAAAGAGGCTTTATTTTCTGCCCTGGGAAAGCCGAGGAAAACAGCAAAATACCAAAACAGTAATTGCAGTAGTAAAGGCGTATTGCGAAATACTTCTACATAAACTGTGGTGATCTTCCGTACTAGCCAATTGTCAGACAACCGGGCGACACCGGCTGTTACTCCCACAATTGTTGTGAGTACAATTCCCACCACTGCTACCCGCAAGGAGTTGATTAACCCTACCCACAAAGCACGACTATAAGTATCAGTTGGTTGGTAGCTAATGGGGGTTTCACCAATGTCAAAGGACGCTTGTTGCTGGAGAAACCCGAAGCCAAATTGAATGCCTAGTTGTTGCAAATTGCGGCTAAGGTTACTCCACAGTATTGTGACTACAATTGCTGCTAAAACTACGGCGATGAATTGCCCAGCTATTCGCCAAAAGCGACTGTCACGCCATAAGGGTGGTTGGGAATTTGTCATTTCTCATTGGTTATTTGTCAAGGGTCAGGAGACGCGATTAATCGCGTACAAGTTATTATCCTCATCTCCCACATCTCCATCTCTAGCGGAATGGTGGAGAGTAGAGCAGTCCGCCTTTTGTCCAGATTTGATTTTGACCGCGAGCCAGATTTAGTGGTGTCTTCGCTCCGAGATTGCGATCGTAAATTTCGCCGTAGTTACCCACTTTCTTGATGGTTCTAGTAGCGAAGTCATTTGTTAAGCCCAGCCCTTCGCCAAGATTACCTTCTGTTCCTAAAAAACGCTTGATATCTGGGTCACTACTGCTAGCAAATTGATCGATGTTTTGAGAAGTAATACCCAATTCCTCGGCTTTAAACAGAGAATAAACTACCCATTGAACAATACTGCTCCACCGGGGATCTCCTTTGGCAACTGCTGGTGCCAGTGGTTCTGAAGAAATCACTTCATCCAGAATCACATTTTCTGCTGCTTTGGGTAGCTTAGTGCGCCGAGCCACTAAAGCGGAGCGATCGGCTGTAATGCCATCACAACGTCCTTCAGAATAGGTTGCGAAGGTGACGTTAACATCCTCAAAAACAACGGGTTTGTAGGTGATACCGCGTTTTCGCATTTGGTCTGCTAAGTTTTGCTCTGTGGTAGTACCTGTTTGCACACAGATGGCTTTGCCTTTCAGATCAGCGAGAGACTTAATCCCGCTATTGTTACGAACCATAATCCCTTGACCATCGTAAAAGACTACAGGTGCAAATTCCAAACCAACTGAGGTAGCACGACTGAGTGTCCAAGTGGTGTTACGACTGAGAATATCTACTTCCCCAGCTTGCAAAGCTGTAAACCGTTCTTTGGCACTGAGATTACGAAATTCTACTGCATCTGGGTTATCAAATAAGGCTACAGCTACGGCGCGACAGACATCTACATCGATACCGCTATATTTCCCGTCAGTGCCGACAAAGCTAAAACCTGGGACTTCGCCACTGACACCGCAAGTTAATTTACCACGGCTTTTGACTGTATTCCAGAGATTGCGGTTTACTGGTGCTGCTGTAGTATCACCAGGGTTGCTGGTTGTATTTGCTGGGTCGCCGCCACAAGCGGTGATAGCTAAGATTAGGGGTGCGATCGCTAGAAATAAAGCTGATTTACGCATAAATATTAATCGTTGTTAATTCATTGACATTCAATAATGTATTTTTTACTACAAGAGTTAGCTGAAAGCAAGTAGATATTTGTAATATAAAACTTTTTCGGTCTTTATATTAATGTTGTTTCCAGCAAATATTGATGGTGTTTACAGAAAATAATTTTTCTATCATTTCCGATATTATGTATAAACTATCTGATGGCAATCTAACATTTGATGCTTAAAATTACTCGTGAATTTATTGAGTCAATCTTCTTACCCACCACCTTAAAGATTTGAGATTAGAGGTCAGAGGAATAATACTCAAAAATTAGAAATATAGCAACAGTTGATTTTGTTACTTGAATATAATTCCACATCAGGAAATTAATATATTGATGATTAGTTGATATTTAAAGTTAATTTGGTAATTATTTTATATTTCTCCAGGAAATATAAATGCATAAGCAATCTAGGTTTTTATCCTCAAATAAACATCCAATCAACTAGTAAATCTTGACCCCTATCACCAGGATTAAACAAAGCAGAATTGTTGTGAAAACTTGATTCAGCATCAGTTGGAATTACGTTGATGTTGAAGAGCTAAACAGACTGATTTTTTGCTAAATTCAGGAAATTTCTCCAAATTTACCATCAAACTTATGCTGATTATTAATCAGTTAGAGCTACTTTGCATACTTCTAGGAAACCAGAAGTAGCTACACCAACCTAACATCTGCCATTAGCAGGTTAAACTAGGTCTGGTAACAGCTGCTCCACCGTTCCTTATGAGGCTTTTATGGGAGCTAATCTGAAACAGATTGCCCAGTACTTAGACCACCTTGGTTGGGAGTACCGTTTTGATGATGATGAAGATCGGATTATCACAGGTGTTGAAGCTGATCATTTAGAAGATTTCCTGATAGTTGTCCAGCTGGATGAGGAGGGAAAATTTTTCCGTGTATTTGCTCCTCAGGTATTGGTGGGAGTACAGGAACATCCTCACAAGGGAGCTATTCTCCAAACCATGTTAGCCATTTCCTGGGAAACCAAAATGCTGCAATGGGAGTATGACCCTTCCGATGGAGAGATTCGTGCCATTATCGAATTTCCTTTAGAAGACTCGATTCTGACAGAAAAGCAATTTAACCGTTGTTTGAGTGGGTTAATTCAAATTGTGGATAGTATAGCCATGCCTCGCCTCAAAGAGGTAATGGCAACAGGAGAAGATCCAGGAAATATAGAACTAGGGGAAAGACTGTTACTGAGTATTCAAGAAGAAGCGCCTGGATTACTGGATATTCTAGAGAAAGCTATGGAAGCTAGGAAAAAACGAGGAAGTTTTCCTAACGACTGAAGCGGATCATCACTGAAATCGCTATACTCCAAAGTGATACCCTCACTATATACTGAAATTTTCTAGGGCTGGATTTTATGACATCCTATGCAACCTCCTCTGCCAAAGCGGAAATGAGTGAACTCCGGCGGTTAAAAGGCTTACTACCGCCAGAATTGCAGAGCTGGGTCACGGTTGAAGGCACAACTGAGGTTAATCCACCCCTGATCCGCTGCGAAGAAATTGGTAAAGACCAGGTAGAGATTCAAATTGACCTGGTGAAATGGGATGCTCTCGCTATGGATCAGCGTAATCTCCTATTCTGGCACGAAGTCGCCCGCGTTCAAAATGACACAATTCCCAAAGACGGTTGGGAAATGGCAGCATTAGCCATCGGTTTAGGCGGTGCTGTGGGTGAGTTATGGGTACAGGATGGATTGCTGCTGGTATTAGCCTTGGCATTATGTGGCGTATCAGGCTGGCGACTTTACCAAAAGAATAATGGGGCAAAGCAAATCAAAGAATTGATTGATGCTGATGAAAAAGCGATCGCACTTGCAACTCGCTTTGGTTATAGCCTCCCTAACGCCTACAAGAGTCTTGGTAGCGCTTTAAAGACCCTGATTGATAATACCCCTAGCAAGCGTCAACGGTCTAAATATGATGCCCGTCTCTCTGCTCTCAAACGCAGTGCTAATAAGGCAAAAGCTAAATCTAAGCCTATAGATGACAACGGACTCTAATCAGTGCTGAGTAGCGAGTTCTGAGTAACGAGTAAATTACACCCAGCACTCAAAACTCAGCACCCAGTACTCATAACTGGTTTAACATTTTATGCGTCTGAGGTACGACGCGAACCTGCACCAGAAATTTTTTCATCAAAGCCTGCCAAGTTAAGACTTGTTCTGGAGAAGGAGCAAGTACAGGTGATTCTGTCAACTGTTCAGATGCAGACAAAGGTGTGACAGGTTGTAGAAACACTGGGATATTCGGACTAACGGCTGCTACCAATAAAGCTGAACTTTCCAAATCACTTGGATCTGTCTGATGAGAAACAATTATTTTAATAAAAACGTCTATTTTGGCGTCGTAGCATACTTGGAGAAATTTTGCGTGTTCCTGCCAATAGCTTTCACCGCTCACACTGGGCAATTTTAAATCCATACCCACGCAGTCCAAGTAGGGCAAAATCATTGCCAGTTGCTCTGGACGATGGCCACCAGTCTCCAGGTATATGGGTAGACCAGTGAGCGATCGCACTTCTGGTAGAAATAGCTCCAAGAATGGCGCATGAAGAAGTGGTTCGCCCCCTGTTAAGCTGATGCTATCGTGTAAATAAGGTAGATTTTGCCGTTCTACCCATTTGATTAAAATGGGTAGTGAGATGGGATTTGAGTGAATTTCAAAGTCTCGTAACCCAGGAGTTCGCTCTATTCTACAAGTGGTGGGTGCATTCCAAGTGTGAGCGCTATCGCAAAAGTGACAGCGTAAGTCACAAAGAGCAAAGCGAATAAAAAGCTGACGTGTCCCGACATTCAGTCCTTCCCCTTGAATAGCAGAAAAGACTTCAATCAGGCGTGCTGTAGGTTTAACCGTAGTTTTAGCAGTCATGGGATGATAGCAACGCGTGATCACCGCGTCGTCACAAATGCAAGTAAGTTTTTTGGCTTCTTGTTCTATTGTGAATCGTCGTTGGTAATCTCCGATGTCATTCCCAGTAACAGCTATTATTCTTAGTGATTTAAGATAGGGTTAAGTAATTTTCTAGGACAAAATAATTTTTGGCAGACTATATTATACATGGCAACGAAAGTGCAGAGCTTCATGACTAGCCAACCCACAGAGGTCGATTTTCCCGTGATTTCCCTTAATGACACGGCAATAGTACAGATACCAGCACGGTTGACTGTGCTAGAGGCTGTAGCCTTTAAGCAAACCTGCCATAAGTTAACCGAGGCAAATTCACATCCCTTGCAAATCATTATTGATTTTCACCAAACTACTTTTATGGATAGTAGTGGTTTGGGTGCCCTGGTGAGTAATTTCAAAACTGCACGAGAAAAAGAAATTGGATTTATCTTGAGGAATGTTTCTCCGTCAGTCATGGCGGTACTCAACCTCACAGGGTTGCATCAAGTGTTTCCTATTGAATCTATCGGTAGTTTATCGCTGGAAGAACACAGTAATAAACCAGAAGCCCAAGGTGTCGCTTCTCGTAAGGTAGAGCCGCTACCCGCTACTCATCCTTCTGTAGCGTCTTCGATGAAACGGTTTATAGATATTGTGGGAGCATTGGTAGGTTTAGTAATTACAGGAATTTTATTTATTCCCATTGCTCTTGCTATTTTCATCAATGATCCTGGGCCAATTTTCTTTAACCAGACCCGTTGCGGTTGGATGGGGAAACGGTTTCAAATTTGGAAATTCCGCTCTATGTGCGTAGATGCAGAAGCCAAGAAATCGCAAGTAAAAAACCAAGTACAAGGTGCTTTTTTCAAAAATGAAAATGACCCTAGAATTACACGGGTAGGGCGGTTTTTACGGCGAACCAGCCTAGATGAATTACCCCAATTTTGGAATGTTCTCAAAGGAGACATGAGTTTAGTTGGTACTAGACCACCCACACCGGATGAGGTTGAACGTTATGAGGTACCAGAGTGGCAACGCTTAGATGTGAAGCCCGGCATGACTGGGGAATGGCAGGTGAATGGGCGGTCTACAGTTCGTAGTTTTGAAGATGTAATTCACCTAGACTTGCAATATCAAAAAAACTGGAGCTTGCTGTATGACTTTAAGTTGATTTTCAAAACTATAGCCATTCTATTTAACCGAAATAGTGGCGCTGTTTAGCGAATTAATCTAATTCATAATTTGTACCCACAAACATTTATCTTTAACTGTGCCCAAGCCCCCCAAGAGCTTGGGCACGAATTTTTATAGCTTTTTATAGTTAGCGATCGCCCTCTTCTTTCTATGTCCTCTGTGGTTTGTAAAAAGAGCGATCGCTAATTCATGAGACAACCAAGAATTGCTAAATTGTTAGACACAGTATCCATGTGGGAATACTGAACAACTAAAACTAAAATCTTGTATTGTTACAGCCACTGTCCACCCCGAAAACGCCAACGGGGAAATATAATCCGCATCAGGCTTTGAGAGGCAATAAAAACTGCTACCCAGACGCTGGTATAGTGCATTAAAAACAGTACTGGGGATAGCTCATCTTTAGGTAAAGGTAAGAAATAAAAAATTCTCACCCCACAAAAAACAAAAATTGCTTCCCACATACCTGCAAGTAGTTGAAAAGCCGCCGGCCAGTCTCGATCCCAGCGAAATTTTTGCAGATAGTCATACAGGACATCCCAGCCTAAACCGAAGATGGCGACATAACCAAGTATCCAAAAATAAACCTCATCAGGGTTAGAATCTATCAAACCCATTGCAAAGGGCAAAGTTACCAAAACACCTACAGTTGCTAGTAATAACAATCGAGTTTGCCAGCGACCAAATAAAGTTGGAGTCATAAAATTGATCAACGGGGAATAGATAAGTAGCTAGGGAAAAATAAATATACTCATGCAGGTCGGGAATGGGGCATAGGGCATCTAAAAAAAATATTTGCCAATTATGCTTGATTACCTAACAGACAACTGATAATAGCTATCTAGATCATGACTTTTGACCCTTGAGTGTTGAGTATTGACACTACAATGATCGAGGATAAAATTCCAGTCGAGCATGATAACTCACTAGTGCTTCCCAATTGATCACATCTTCTAATAAAGCTTGATAGCCCAGCGTGTTGGGATGAAGTCCGTCATTACTCAAGCGTTTACATCTCCAAGTTTCACCCCGTCCCATCCATTGCTCAAAGATATCCAAATAAGGAATATTTCTTTTGTTGCAAGCTAGCCTCGTGGCTTCTTTATAGCGGTACTGGTCAGTATGGTTGTAGTAGAAGCAATCGAGAAATGGCATTTTGGCTTCATCAACAGGAACCATCCCGACAAATAGCACCGGACAGAGTTGCTGCGCTTGTTCTATCAAGGCAGTGATTTGTGCTTCAAATACAGCAAAATCCGTGTAGTTTTTGCCATCAGGACGGCTTAAGCGTGTTGAATCATTCACCCCTACTGACAAAATAATTAAGTCAGGGACGCGATTTCGCAGTTCACCGCGATGGCGAAATTCTACTTCTAGTCTTTGTGCTACTTGCTGTGTGCGATCGCCTCGCACTCCCAAATTATAAAGAATATGACCGGCGCTATCCGGTAACATCCACCAACGCCGTAGTTGCTCTACCCAGCCTCCTTTGTCGGGATCGCCAAAGCCATAAACTAAGCTATCCCCTAGTGCAATAATCTTCAAAGGCTGACATTGGTTTGGTGCTACAGACAGCTGCATTGAGGAAGGGGCTAGAAATGTGTGCATTTAAAAAAATATATTTTATATCTTTACAAGATTCTATACATTTCTATACCATTGGTGCGGATATTTATCTGGATTTGTCTATTAATTAACCTGCAATTTCCCCTCCTTGCTCCTGAGAAGCGTTGATTAAGTAGGGTAGTAGAGCATTTTTACGGGGCCAATTCCGCCAGAGAAAGCGAACTATCAAAGGCAATGAAATCAGCATTAGTAGGACACCTCCCCATACACCAGAACGTAATTGTTCTAGCCCATCTACTGCTGATGTAGTCTGAGAACCAGTGCCTACAAAACCTATTCCTACCGCTAGGGCATTATTGAAGGCATGGCAGGCGATGGGTACAATCAACGTCCGGGTTTTGACATATAACACCCCCATGACAATGCCAAATATGGACAATCCCACGAAGTTGGCATGTAAAACTCCAAACAATACCCCAGAAGCTATTAAGGCAGTTGGCATACCCCACTTACTAGCCCAACGCTGCAAAATAATCCCCCGAAAGAGAAATTCTTCAGTAATGGGGGCAACCACTACTAGTGCTATCACTGACAGTATGTTGTAAAAAAGTGATGCAGTATTTTTTGGAGATGGACTCTTAGCAGCTTCGCGGAGAATTCCCTCAACAAAGGCAGGTGCAGCTAAAGATAATAGGTAAAATGACACCAAATAGGCACTGAGTGAACATAGAATGATCAACATGACTAAGCCAGCCAATGGCAACCATCTCTGCTGATTTGGGATGTTGCCCACTACATGTTTCAGGTTGATTCCCAAGCGACGGAAATCTGCTAGTTCCCAAAGACAAAGGAATCCAAAAATCAAGATGTAGAGAACTAGCGTCACAATTTGACTGTTAAAACTGAGTTTAGTAATCCCTTGTATGATCCCTAGTCCAATACCAAAGCCAATTGATAGTAACAAACCCCGCAACAACAAATTGCGAGTCTTGAGCTTGAGGAATGGATTATCAAAATTTTCCGTTGTCATAATTATTCATGGTAGGTAATGTCTGAAAACATGCCTTTGTGCGTTTAATACCAAATTGGCAAAGCTAGTATTGTTTGAGGAACATAGTTAAGAATCGACAAGCATGTTTACCCCTCAAAATTAACGAGACAAACCACTATGAAGGAGATTGATTGAGCACCCACTTCCACCACTGACCAAAGGAACTCAGGGTATTCAAACGACGTACCCCAGGCACATGGGCCGCGGCGAGTCCATCAACAGCGACTAGTGCAGAATATTGCAAACCTAGGAAGCTATCAACGGCCGCATAGGGGCCACCAAGGGTAATTGCCCCGGCTGCATACATTTGACCTTTGCCATTACGCATTTCTACTAATTCAAAATTATTAGCTACAACTAACCGTCCCAAGTGATTGAGGGGTAGTTTGTAATGCTTTACCAAATCATCTAGTAGAGGACTAGCCTCTACTTTTGCATCTAAGCCGGTGGCATCAATAACAAAGTCAGCTGCCAGTTTCATTTCCCCAAAGCCTTTTTCTTGGATATGGGTAATAGTGCGATTTTGGGCATCTCGTTCTACACTCTGTACCTGACCAAAGGTGATTTGATACCAGCCCTCGCTAATTCCTTGCTCAGTAATCAGCTGCCAGTCATAGCGGTCAGCAGTGGTAGTACCACCCCAGTCGGCTAATAAGCTTTTGCGTTCTTCAGGACTAGCTTTTTCTAACATTACTCGCAGTTCGCCGCCCCAACAGGCTTTAGGCCAGTTAAAGGGTTGAAACTCGTAATGATTTTTGACTGAGCGTGTGGCTTTTTGAAATTTGTTGCCTACTGGTTTAGGCGATCGCATCAAGTGTAAAACAGTAATATTGCGATTTTTCTTTCTCGCTTCATAAATGCGCTGTACCACCCGCGAAGCCACAATACCCCGCCCCCGAATTAACACAGCGCCGCCCTGTCGTTCCAGTTGCTCATAAACATGATCATGTGCCTCATAGGCATTAACGACCGACTTAAAGTCTTGATATTTTTCTCTATAAGCTTGCAAGTCTGGCAAAAATTGAATAGCTGGGTAGCCTGTAGCCAAGTGCAAATAACCTGCTACAACAAATGCATAATCGCCAGGGCCACGAGAATAGGCTACACAATACCTACCATCTTCAGTTTTACGAATTGCCCTGACTCGTCCATAACGATAAATTTGATTCCAGCCAATCCGCTTCGCCTCTCGATCTATAGAATTAAACACATCGGCTGCACGGGGTGTATAAGTCTCAGCATAGGTCGGTTCGCCAAATACTTGCCATAAATACTTTAAAGCTGTATTCAGATGACCTTTACCAAAGTCATGCCAAGCTTCTCTCAAGGCATAACTAGGCCAACCCCAAATATTATCAGGACAAGAGTCAGAATTAGATCGTAGTCTCTCACGTAAAGGTATTTGCGAGTTTAAACAAAGGCGCTTGTAACGAGCATAAGGCTCCCCTTCTAATCCCAAAGCCAAAATTTTGTCTGCACGCACGCCACTAATTCGCAACAAATCAGCCCAGATGAAGTTACCCAGTCCTGCCCCTATTGCCAAATAATCAGATTCATCCACAGGCAAACCTGTGGCATGAAGCGCCTGCACAAGGACTTTTTCCCCATGAAATGCAGGCGGTGGAAAGTTGCTTCCCAAAGGCGTCACAGGTCGGGACGGAGGCAAACTAGGATCTGGGAGATTAGTATTAGGATTAAACAGAATCCTAGAAGGCGGACTGGTTACCGGTGGTGTAGGCGTATTGGCAACAGGTGTAGGTGCATTAGCAACAAATGTCACCGTCATCATATAAGGCCCAATTTGCAGCGTATCGCCGCTAGCCAGAACACTGCGTGTTTGTCGCTGACCGTTGACAGATAGACCGTTAACAGCACCTTGATCAATTACCACCAGCTGGTTTTGTTCCCAGTCAATCAGCGCATGATAGCGAGAAACCTCATTACTGTTCAACAACTGCCGCGAGACGCGTTGTCCCCTGATTACTTCTGGCAATCGAGCGAATTCTCGACCAAAAGCGATGGGTACACTCAACCTTGGTTCTCGCCGTTCTCCCGTAGCTGGATCATCCCAACTCAATTTAATTTGTAAGTTAGTCATTTGTCATTTCATTGGTTATTTGTCATTCGTTAAGAGTCATGGGTTATTATCCCCAATCTCCATTCCCTATATTTAATTACTCGGTGTCACCAAAACACTGACCGCCGCAGCTAAAGATGTTCCACACCAGGGACAACCTACTTGCAAATTTTCAGAGGGGGAAACCTTATGACATTTGGGGCACTGTAAAGCATAAACCCCTTGTGGTGGTACAGGGGGTTTTGTCGCATGGTGATGATGTCCTGGTTGTACCTGTGGTTGGTGATACAGAGGTGTTTTTGGTGTTTGCGGCTGATGTAAGAGGGGGTTGTGTGGTTTCGGTGGCGTTAAAACTGTGGCAGGAAAGCTATTAATAGTAACGGCAATAACTTTAAATTCCATTTGACCCAAGTAAATCACACTACCCTCTTTCAAAAGCACTTCGCCCTGAAAAAGTTGGTGTCCATCTACCAGGGGAGGATTTGGTTCGCGTAGGTTTCTAATGTAAAAATTTTGCTGTTGGGAGTGAAAAAATATTTCTACGTGCAGACCGGATACCGTAGCATTAGTCACCACAATGTCGCACCGGAGTGGATCTCGACCAATGCGGACTGTGCCGGGATTTTTGCTTGGTTGTCGCTCGTAGATGTTCTGAGTTTTATCTTGTCCTGCATCGTGCCACTGTAAAGTTAGTGCGTTCATTGTTCTAACTTAGTAACTCTTTATTTAGCTACTTCAACTCCTTTCTGTGCGATTCCTAACACGATTGGGCAGGAGCAAGCAAGTATTTAGAAAAAACTTCAAATAAAACATTACCTCGCAGAGGCTATCTTGTCTGCGATCCGCGTAGTTTCCGGTAATCGATATTTCGGTGTACATCGCAATACGTAATCAACCGCCGTCGGTAGACTAATCTTATGGCCACTAGAGACATAAACAGGTTTTACGCCTGTACGCGTCCGCAAAGCTACTCCAATGGTTTCACCTTGATGTATTAGTGGTTGCCAACTGCCTTTTGTTTGCGGTAATTCCTGATGTTTACCAATTAGTAAGGATTTTGCCACACCAATCGTCGGCATATCAAGTATTACACCTAGATGGCTAGCTATACCCAATCTGCGGGGATGGGCAATTCCCTGACCATCACACAGAATAATATTTGGTATTAATTCCACTTTTGCCAGGGCATCAAGTACAGCTGGAATTTCTCGAAAGGAGAGGAAGCCGGGAATATAGGGAAAACTTGTGGGACGGTGGGCTATTGTCGTTTCCATTACTTGCAAATCTGGAAAACTCAGCACTGCTACTGCTGCACGGCTAATTGTACCATCCGCTTCAAAACCCATATCCACACCGGCAACATATCGGATAGGTTCTTGTAGTTGGTCTTCTGTGATTACCTTAGCTCGTAACTGTTCTTGGATGGCTATAGCTTCCTCTGGAGTATGAGGCCAAGCATGATGTTGCTCAATCTTCATTTTTTAATTGTGATTTAAAATATTTGTTGTCCAAAATCTCAATTAGTGGCAGTCTATATACCGTCGTCATTAATTTTAAATTTTTTGTAACTTTGGGCTACAGTCAAATTCTGACAATTACTTTTAGGTTACCTAATTTGCTTCATTAGTTGGCTACAACTTATTGTCAATAATCTAGCCATGCGTAAAAACAGCACAAATCCTGCGATCGCTTTTCGATTTGGTTTTTATATAACTGGGAAAATATTATTGTTATTTGTGGACAAATCATGCTGTCTGTTTACTCAAGGTATTGCTCTATGACTTTACTCAGTAATTGATTGCCTGATAAATTCAAATGAATGTGGTCTTGGTATAACGTTTTAGCGTCTTTAGTGGAGTTAAATATTGGCAGTATATCAATATAAGTAATTTGTTCAGTTTTGCTAAATTCGCTCAAGCGTTGACGTGCGGTAATTTCGTAGTCACGAGGGACTGGTTCCCCCAGTTCGCGGAGTAAGGGAGTCATGACTAACAGCAATTGAGTATTGCTTTGACGAGTTAGGGCTTGGATTTTGCCGATGGCTGCTAAATTAGTACCAACGCGATCGCCTTTTTCATTTTGCACTGCTGTCAATTCGGGAATCGGTTTTTGCTGGAAGAGATAACGTTGCATCACTTCCACCAATGCTAGAGGCGGTTGACGATCAGGATAGTTGCGATCGCGTCCTACTGGAACAGATGTGGGGGCTGTAGCAAACAAGTCATCAGTATTAATTAACAGCACCACCACTTGCGCGTTAAAATTCCCAAATTTCTGCAAATAGGCTAATTCATTTCTCGGTCCCCAAGAGTTAGCAGAGGCATTTAATACTTCTACCACCTGATAATTACTGTCCTTCGTTGCAGTTAAAGACTGCTGCAACAAACTAGCAATGGTATGAGCCTGATCTGTCCACCAGCCACCATTAGCGATGGAATCTCCCAAAATTAGCACTCGCAGTGTAGCGGGTGCAGGTGTTTTTTGCACAGGCGCACTCCGCATGGAATACTCATTAATCTCAATCCGATTGCCAAACCGCCGGGTGCGCTGATTAGGAGCCAATAAATAACCAATTTGCTCATCACTAATGTAAATCAAGGGGTTCCCAAAGCCAAAGAGCGATCGCAATCCTACCTCCAGCACCACCAACAATCCCGCAACCACTGCCACAATGCTGATTAGCAACATTTTCACCTGCAAATCCCCTTGAAAAGATCATTTGTCATTTGTGATTTGTCATTTGTCATTTGTCAAGAGCGGAAACGCTCCGCCTCCGGTTAAGAGTATTTTGCCCATCCCCTATCCTGCTATATGCTGGGGAATAGGCGAGTCACTGCTCGACTATTCCCCAGCTATTGTTGCAAAGCTTAAACAAAAGAATAATAGTAATTTAACTTCATCCGTAAATAGAAGGACTACAATCAAGACGGATAAATTAACCCCGTAATCAAGGAGGATTACCAAACCATGTCCGACTTAAATCGCGGAATTATGAAATTTGAAGGGGCTGATTCCCCCAAAGTAGTTACTATATCTACCGTATTGCTGTTAGGGTCAATTGCTGGTTTAATCATCTGGGCCCTACAAGCTGCCTATGCGCTAAACTAAAAGCTATCAGCTTAGTAATTGGCATCTGAAGAGGACACTTGCAAAAACGGTTCTTACCGTAGCCGAGTGTCCATCACTCAATTAGTAGAAGCGCCCTTAAAACCATCGATACAAATTTCCAAAAGATTTTAGATTTGAGATTTCAGATGCAAAAAGCAAGATGCAAAATAAATCTAAAATCAAAGATCCGCGATGCTTGAACTTTGGGGTGCTTTAGTTGTTTTAATTGGTTGCCCCCTCTTGGGCACGCTACCGCTAATTGCCTGGATTACTTACGCCCTCAAAGGGAGGCAATTAGCACAGATTGGGACGGGAAACATTAGTGTATCTGCTGCTTTTTACCACGGTGGTAAGCTGGTAGGTATTCTGGCAGTATTGTCAGAAGCTTTTAAGGGAATCGTCGCAGTCCTGACAGCTCGTGCCTTCTTCGGTGAAGGATCAACTTGGGAATTGATAGCTCTAATTGCCCTGGTGATAGGGAGATACTGGATTGGTAGAGGGGCCGGGACAACAAACGTGGTTTGGGGATTTTTTGTCCACGATCCATTGGTGTCAGCATTTGTATTGTTTTTAACACTCATCAGTTTTACAGTTATACGCTCCAGAAAATTAATTCAATACGGCGTCTTGACCATATTCCCGTTATTTGTGGCAGTGCTACACGCCAATGATTTTGCCAGGATCGTCACTGCGGTTGCCCTAGCTGGCTTACTAGGCTGGATTTACACGAAAATCCCTGATGATCTCAACCTCCCTACTAAAGAAGCAGAAACGGGGTCGCAAGCAATGTTAGAATTTTTACGCGGCGATCAGGTAATTTTCTCTTTAGATGATGAGTTAGATGTCGCCATCGTGGGACAAAAGGCAGCGACATTATCTGAAATTAAGCGGTGGGGCTACTCAGTGCCGAAGGGGTGGGTACTTGCTCCGGTAAATAACCCGGAATCGGTGGTGAAATTTTTTCAGCCATCAGAACTATCACCCTTAGTAGTGCGTTCTTCGGCAATTGGAGAAGACTCAGAACAAGCTTCGGCGGCGGGACAGTATGAAACGGTGTTGGATGTCACCAGCCATGAGGGGTTACTAGCCGCAATCGCCCAAGTTCATGCTTCCTACAATCACCCGTCGGCGGTGCAATATCGCCGTGATCGCGGTTTGCCAGAAACTAACATGGCAGTGTTGATTCAACAACAAGTCCAAAGTGTCTATTCTGGCGTAGCATTCAGCCGTGATCCGATCACTCAACAAGGCGATGCGATCGTGATTGAAGCTTTGCCTGGTAGCGCCTCGCAAGTCGTTTCAGGGAGAGTCACGCCAGAACAATATCGGGCATTTGTCATCGAAACAGACAATTTCTCCTCGATTCAGTTAGAAGGTACAGGACAAGTACCACAAGCATTAATCAAACAAGTGGCGTACTTAGTCCGCCGCATTGAAAAACGCTATCACAGCATTCCTCAAGATATTGAATGGAGCTACGACGGTCAAAATCTCTGGCTGTTGCAAGCTAGACCAATCACTACCTTATTACCCATCTGGACACGTAAAATTGCTGCCGAAGTTATACCGGGTGTGATTCACCCCTTAACTTGGTCGATCAATCGTCCTTTAACTTGTGGGGTATGGGGAGAGATATTTACTATAGTGTTAGGCGATCGCGCCCTCGGTTTAGATTTCACAGACACCGCCACCCTGCATTATTCCAGGGCGTACTTCAACGCCTCCTTGTTGGGTGAGATTTTTATCCGCATGGGTTTACCACCAGAAAGTCTAGAGTTTTTGACCAGAGGTGCAAAATTAAGCAAGCCACCCTTGAATTCTACCCTAGAGAATTTACTGGGATTAATGCGGTTGCTGAAGCGAGAATTACGATTAGAAGAGGACTTTAAACGAGATTATTACAGGTGGTTTGTCCCTGGTTTATCCCAGTTGGCGCAACAATCAACCGATGAACTAGAACCAGCTCAACTATTAGCTAGAGTTGACTCAATCCTCGATTTACTTCATCGTGGGACTTACTACAGCATCTTTGCACCTTTAAGTGCTGCCATCCGACAGGCAATTTTTCGGGTGAAAGATGGAAAGATAGATAATAGTGTCACACCAGAAGTAGCAGTATTGCGATCGCTGAGTGCCTTAGCCGCAGATGCCAAGCAGGTATTAGGGCAATTTGAGTCAGAGAAAGTCTTTGAGCAGTTGCAGCAAATTCCAGAGGGAGAAAAGATTCTCGCCGAATTTGACGAATTACTGGAAGATTACGGTTATTTAAGTGAAGTGGGGACTGATATAGCCGTTCCCACCTGGAAAGAAGACCCCCAACATGTCAAGCAGTTGTTTGTGCAGTTAGTCCAAGGAGGCCAGCCACAAGCCGGGGGTATAGATCCGATCAACCAAGTGTTTTCTGGAAAACAGCAACGGGGATTTGTGCAACGACGTGTGGATCTCAAAGGACGAGTCACCGAAGTTTATTCTCGACTCTTAGCTGAATTACGTTGGAGTTTTGTCGCCCTAGAGCAGATTTGGTTAAACTCTGGGTTACTCCAACAAACAGGGGATATATTTTTTCTGGAGTTGGAAGAAGTAGGCAGTTTAGTTACAGGTAATGATCTGGAGTTGAGCAATAGTTTGCCAGAGTTAGTGCAATCTAGGCGATCGCAATTCCTCCAAGATAGCGAAATTACCCAAATACCCGCCTTAGTCTACGGCAATACACCACCCCACCCCCTCGCCCCCTCAAACTTATACTCTGACCAAATTTTACAAGGCATTCCCGCCAGTCATGGGCAAGCAGAGGGACGGATAAAAGTGTTGCGTAATCTACAAAACATCCCTGAAATCGATAAGAACACAATTCTTGTAGTACCTTATACAGACTCTGGCTGGGCACCTCTGTTAGTCAGGGCTGGAGGATTGATTGCTGAAGCCGGGGGGCGACTTTCCCACGGTGCGATCGTCGCACGTGAATATGGGATTCCCGCAATCATGGATGTGCGTGGTGCTACATGGTTATTGCAAGATGGGCAACGGGTAAGAATTGATGGATCTAGGGGTATCGTAGAACTATCTAATGATTTAAGACCGGAATGATTAGCACTGCCCTGAAGTCCTCATAAGTTTTCACTATCCATTTAATAGTAAACCTAAAAGATTAAACATAGATAGACTTTTCTCTATGATAGCAATTTAATATAGATTTAATAATTGCTCATGCAATTGTTTAATATTAACTCCAAAAGCTGTAAGCTATTTTAAGAGCCAAAAACAAGGTTGTAAATAACACTTGTAACTTATATAAGTGTTCATAGCCAAGGCATTGATCAAAATTGAGCTAAAGACTCAGCCAATAGAGATTTTCTCATACATATGAAAAAGAATAATTGCTTTCAATCCTGTTGTTAGCACTCATTTTTCCATGCCCAAATGTTGGTTGTAAAACTCAAATTTACTAGCGGCATATCCTGCTTTTTACCAAGTAAAATTTTCCTTTTCTAGTCTATAAGATCCACAAATATGTCACTGACAAACACGATCAATTTTAGAAATCTGCGGGGCGATTTATTCGGTGGTTTAACTGCGGCGATCGTTTCCTTACCTCTAGCACTGGCATTTGGTGTCGCCTCTGGTGCTGGGCCGGTCGCTGGTCTTTACGGTGCAGTTTGCGTAGGCTTTTTTGCGGCTCTCTTTGGTGGTACACCCACCTTGATTTCTGAGCCAACTGGGCCTATGACCGTGGTCATGACTGCCATTGTCAGTTCTATGACTGCAAATAACCCAGAAAACGGCATGGCCATGGCATTTACCGTAGTCATGCTCGCAGGGTTATTTCAAATATTTTTCGGCATATTTAAGCTAGGTAAATATATCACCCTCATGCCCTACAGCGTCATCTCCGGCTTTATGTCTGGGATTGGGGTAATTTTGATCTTGTTGCAAATCGCGCCTTTTCTAGGACAACCAAATCCTAAAGGTGGCGTACTGGGGTTAGTGCAAAACCTACCCAATTTGTTAGCAAATATTAATCCCGCCGAAGCAACTTTAGGAGCGCTAACCCTGGCAATTATTTTCTTAATGCCATCGAAAATTAAGCGCTTAGTTCCACCCCAACTTGTAGCATTAATCGTAGTTACTGTAGTTTCTCTCGTCGTCTTCAAGGATGCAAATATCAGAAGAATTGGCGAAATTCCAATGGGATTGCCCAAATTACAACTACCTACCTTCACTGCTTCGCAAATCACTGTGATGATTATTAATGGTGCAATGTTGGGCATGTTGGGTTGTATTGATACCTTGCTAACTGCGGTTATTGCTGATAGTTTAACGCGTACAGAACACAAATCTGATAAAGAATTGATTGGTCAAGGTATTGGTAACTTAGTATCTGGGTTGTGCGGTGGTCTACCTGGTGCTGGTGCAACAATGGGGACAGTGGTAAATATTCAGACTGGTGCTAGCACTGCGGTATCTGGTCTAACTCGTGCCCTAATATTATTAGTTGTAGTTTTGTGGGCTGCTAATATCACTGAAACTATCCCGATGGCAGTATTAGCGGGGATTGCCCTCAAAGTCGGGATTGATATTCTAGACTGGAGCTTCTTAAAACGCGCTCACAAGGTATCTTGGAAAGGCACAGTCATCATGTACGGTGTATTATTCTTAACCGTATTTGTTGACTTGATTGTTGCTGTAGGCGTGGGTGTTTTCATTGCCAATATCTTAACCATTGAGCGCCTCTCACAATTGCAAGCTCAAGAAGTGAAGACAATTAGCGACGCTGACGATGCAATTGTCTTAACTGATGAAGAAAAACAATTGATTGATCGTGCCAATAGACGAGTGCTGTTATTCTACTTGAGTGGGCCGATGATTTTTGGAGTTTCCAAAGCGATCGCTCGTGAACATGCAGCAATGGCAGACTCCGATGTCTTGATTGTAGACCTCAGCGACGTACCTATGTTGGGAGTGACTGCTTCCCTAGCAATCGAAAACGCCATCAAAGACGCTAGTGAGCAAGGTCGTCAGGTGCTAATCGTCGGTGCAAGGGGCAAAGTCAAAAAGCGCTTAGAAAAGTTTGGTATTTTGAGATTTGTACCCGAGCACCACATGTTTGTAGACCGTGTGGAAGCACTTAAGCAAGCTGTGGCTTTAGTTAATCTACAAACAGCTAGTACAAATCCTACTAGCACTGAATACAATGACTCCTACGGCTATCCCACACAGCCCAGAGAAGTTTAAAGTTTGCTAGAACTGACGCGAAATATCTTGCCAATTCCTATTTTTGTCCTCTGCGCCCACCGAAGTTTCGAGATGCGGCTTTCGCAGCTCGAACTTCTCTCTGCGGTTAATTATTTCGTAACTCGTGCGTAAGTCCTGATTTACCTATATTCGTAATTCGTAATTAAATTATGAACTACGAATGAACATGAATAATCTCCACAGACAGAAAACATGATTTCTTCAGAACCAATAGTGAATTCAGTTACCTGGGTTAATTCCCTAGCTTTAGCATTACAGCCTCCCTTACTCGCCACAACAGAGGCAGAAAATGCCCCCATTATTCTGACTGGCGTACTGCTAAGTTTAGTAGTCATTTATCTAGCCAGTAAAATTGGTGGTGAGTTGTCGAGAATGATAGACCTACCTCCAGTTTTAGGTGAATTGGTTGGTGGTGTACTGGTGGGTGCTTCTGCACTCCATTTGGTTGTGTTTCCTGATAGTGGTGCGGTTGCTTCCGACTCCCTAATCATGACCATATTGCAATTCATTAATCACCTCAGTCCTGATGCTGTTACTTCGATTTTTCAAAGTCAGAGTGAAGCTATTTCCATTCTTGCCGAATTGGGTGTGATCATTCTGTTATTTGAAATTGGCTTGGAATCAGACTTAAAAGAACTACAGAAAGTCGGTTATCAAGCGACAATTGTGGCTTGTGTTGGGGTAGCAGTACCTTTTGCTGCTGGGACTGCGGGCCTAATTTTGTTATTTCATGCCCCAGTCATTCCGGCAATTTTTGCAGGTGCGGCGCTCACAGCCACTAGTATTGGTATTACCTCCAAAGTTTTGTCAGAAATTGGGCATCTCAAATCTCGTGAAGGTCAGATTATTGTTGGTGCAGCCGTCATCGATGATATCTTAGGCATCATTGTGTTAGCAGTGGTTGCCAGTTTAGCTAAGACTGGCGAAGTTGATATTTTCAATGTGATTTATTTGATTGTCAGCGCCACTGTATTTCTGATTGGCTCGATTTTATTGGGAAAATACTTCAATCAAGGCTTTGTTAGTATTGCTAATAAGTTGCAAACACGGGGTAATCTAGTAATCCCAGCATTTATATTTGCCTTCTTCATGGCTTTCCTGGGTAATGCGATTCATTTAGAAGCTATCCTAGGTGCATTTGCTGCCGGCTTAGTTCTTGATGAAACCGATAAACGCAAAGAACTAGATGAGCAGGTTAAACCTATTGCTGATATCTTCGTACCGATTTTCTTCATCACTGTCGGTGCCAAAGTTGATTTAGGTGTTCTTAATCCTGTCATTCCTGAAAACCGGGAAGGATTAATTATTGCCACATTCTTAATTGTGGTCGCAATTATTGGCAAAATTGTTACAGGTTGGTCAGTATTCGGTCAACCAGGAATCAACCGTTTGGCTGTTGGTGTGGGCATGATTCCCCGAGGTGAAGTTGGTCTAGTATTTGCCGGTATTGGTGCGGCTAGTGGGACTTTGGATAAACCTTTACAAGCAGCAATTATAATTATGGTCATTCTCACCACTTTTTTAGCACCGCCTTTATTACGGTTAGCATTTAAACAGTCAATAGAGCCTCAAGAGCCAATAGAACCAGCCGATTTACTGAGTTAATTCTTCTGGCATCATACCCTCATATCAATAAATTATTAGGTAGCCCCTTTCCCAAATCGGAAAGGGGTTATTTTTTATCTGGTAGCAGTGTAGCAAGTCTAAATTTGTACATGAGTGAACTCTTGTAGAATAAGCATTTCACCCGTCATCATAGAAAAAACTTCTAATATCCATAAATGAAATGCGGTTGCTATTAAAAAAAATTAATTATGTTATTTAGTGAACTTTTAAAAATAGCAATTTGACCCAGAAATCATAGACATTATCCTATAACTGTTATCTGTTACTATCTATGCATTGAACTTATAGGGGTGAATTTGGCAGAATATATAAGTTTTTACTTATATGTCCAATCTAATATTTATTTAATATTTACGGTGTTAGCATATATCTCTTCTATCGAAAAAACGGTAAACTATTTGAAAGAAAGTTAATGCTGTAAATCAGCAATAGCTGATACCAATCTAAGAGTTTTTTTAGACCTTTCTCTTTATGGGATGAACTGACCAAGGGTGAGTTGTGAAAGAAAGGTTGAAATATGCGTTGGAGCGGCAAGAAACACTAGGTTTATATTGCTTAACTTGATGTGCAAACACAAATATAAATCCACATTTAAGGAGATGTTATGGCAGAGTTTTTTAATCAGTTTTCTCGTCGCAAATTTATCTTCACAGCTGGAGCATCAGCAAGTGCTGTACTTTTGAAAGGTTGCTTGGGAAATCCACCGGAAACTACTGGAGGTACGCAAACTGCACCAACTGCTGAAGCAGCAGCTAATGTCAGTGCAGAACAAGCACCAGAAGTTACGAAAGTGAATTTGGGATATATCCCGATTGTAGAAGCAGCACCTCTAATTATTGCCAAAGAAAAAGGCTTTTTTGCGAAGTATGGGATGACCAATGTTGAGCTAGCTAAACAAGCTTCTTGGGGTGCAGCTAGAGATAACGTAGAAATTGGTTCGGCTGGGGGTGGTATTGATGGTGGTCAATGGCAAATGCCTATGCCTCATTTAATTACTGAAGGTTTAATTACCAAGGGTAATAAGCCAATTCCCATGTATGTATTATGTCAGTTAATCACACATGGAAATGGGATTGCGATCGCCAACAAACACCAAGGTAGCGGTATCGGTTTAGAATTAGCCAAAGCTAAGGCTATCTTCTCCAAACTCAAAGCCTCCCCCACACCCTTCACAGCCGCCCAAACTTTCCCCGCCGTTAACCAAGATTTCTGGATTCGTTACTGGTTAGCAGCAGGTGGTATTGACCCCGATGCAGACATAAAATTACTGACAGTTCCATCAGCGCAAACCGTCGCCAACATGAAGACAGGGACAATGGATGCTTTCAGCACTGGCGACCCCTGGCCTTTCCGCATCGTCAAAGACAAAATTGGCTACATGGCTGCATTAACGGCGGAAATTTGGAAGAATCACCCTGAAGAATATCTTGCTATGAGAGCAGACTGGGTTGACCAACATCCCAAAGCGACGAAAGCGCTGTTAAAAGGCATTATGGAAGCTCAACAATGGTGCGACAACTTTGATAACCGCAAAGAAATGTCAGAAATTGTGGCACAAAGAGCTTATTTTAATGTGCCAGTTGATGTTTTGCTCGACCCATTCATGGGTAAATATGACATGGGTGAAGGTCGCCAAATTGATGACAGATCAATGGCAGCCTTGTATTGGAAAGATGAAAAAGGTAGTGTTTCTTATCCTTACAAGAGCCATGATTTGTGGTTCATCACCGAAAGCGTGCGTTGGGGATTTCTGCCCAAGGATTACATTGAGAATAATGCTGCCAAAGCTAAAGCATTAATCGATAAAGTCAACCGCGAAGATATTTGGAAAGAAGCAGCGAAAGAAGCAGGAATTGCGGCTGCTGATATACCCGCAAGTACATCTCGTGGTGTCGAAGAATTTTTTGATGGTGCAAAATTCGACCCCGAAAACCCCGAAGCATATCTCAAGAGTTTGCAAATCAAGAAAGTCAGTGTTTAGTCAAAGCTCAAGAGTCATTAGTCATTAGTTAGGAGAAAGAAGTTTATGACACTCGCACAACGAAGGCCGGCAAACCCTAAATTAGATAACAGTTTCATATCTCGATTGCAAAAGCAATTTCCTGAACTTGTTCCGCCGATTATGGCGATCGCAATTTTTCTCGCTATCTGGCAATTATTTTCTTGGACTCCTGGCGCGACATTACCAGGGCCAATTAAGGTTATACAAGACACTTGGATTTTGATTTTGTATCCCTTTTATGATAAAGGTGGCATTGATAAAGGATTATTTTGGCAGATTTGGGCTAGTCTGCAACGGGTAGCCATTGGTTACTCTTTAGCTGCCGTGATTGGTATTGCTTTAGGCATTGCGATTGGTGTGAATAAAACCATATCTAAAGCTTTAGATCCTCTGTTTCAGTTGTTGCGAACTGTACCGCCTTTAGCTTGGGTACCTATTTCTTTGGCAGCTTTAAGGCAAAACGAACCTGCCGCTTTGTTTGTCATCTTTATCACCGCAATTTGGCCGATTCTCATTAACACGGCTGTAGGCGTGAAAGAAATTCCCCAAGACTATAACAACGTTGCTAAAGTGCTGCAACTTTCCAAAAAAGACTATTTTTTTAATATTCTCATTCCTGCTGCTTTACCCTACATTTTTACCGGGTTGAGAATTGCGATCGGTTTAGCTTGGTTAGCAATTATCGCCGCCGAAATTGTGATGTCAGGTATTGTCGGTATCGGTTTCTTTATCTGGGATGCCTATCAGAACAACTACATCAGCGAAATTATTTTGGCACTAGTCTACATCGGTGTAGTGGGTTTGTTACTAGATAAACTCATGGCTTGGATTCAAAACCTGATTTTACCGACAGAACAAAAGTAATTGATGGTTAACAGTTAACAGTCAACTGTTAACTGTTAACTGAATTAAGACTCGTCAGTTTATCTCTCATAGCTTATTTTGATGCTGAATCTAAGAGAATATTTGAAAAAAACCTAATGATGTATGAAATACTTTTAGATTCCCCTAAATTCCCCTTAAAAAGAGGGATTTTGATTCTATTTTCCCCTTTTCAATGAGAGTTAGAGGGAATCGATAAGTGCTTAAAATCACAGCCAATTACTTTTCAAACAACCTCTTAGTCATATTTATCAGCCCTTATCACCAAAATTCGACTTTCTCAGAAATGCTTATCTATATTTTGGGTATGAAACTAATGATAAACATTGATTTATTACAATGGTTATTTAATTCCGTAAATAATAAATTTTACTAATCAATAGCTTTAGAAATTAGCATTTTACTAATTCTTTTTTTTAAGTAAACATAAGAGATAAGAAAACTCACTCTACTCTACATAATATATTTTGGATAAAACTAATGACCGCACTCACACAACTTAATCAAGTTAAACCCAACCCTGGAAGATTGACAATTGAAACTGTGGAAATTGCCTCTCAAACAACTGCTATTCGTTGTCTAGATTGGGATAGAGAACGTTTTGATATTGAGTTTGGTTTAAGGAATGGCACGACTTATAATTCTTTCTTAATTCAAGGCGAGAAAGTTGCCTTAGTTGATACTTCTCACCGCAAATTTGAGCAATTGTATCTGGAAATAATTACAGGATTAATCGACGTAAATCAGATTGATTATTTGATTATTAGTCACACTGAACCAGATCATAGTGGTTTAGTTAAAGATATTTTGCAAGTAGCTCCTGATATTACTGTTGTTGGTGCTAAAGTAGCTATAAAATTTTTAGAAGACATGGTTCACCAGCCCTTTAAATCAATGCTGGTAAAAAGTGGAGAACGGCTAGATTTGGGCAATGGACACGAATTAGAATTTATTTCTGCGCCTAACTTACATTGGCCTGATACAATCTTCACTTATGACCATAAAACTAGCATTCTTTACACCTGTGATGTGTTTGGAATGCACTACTGTGATGATCACACCTATGATGAGAATTTCACTGTAATCGAAGAAGATTTTGCATATTATTATGACTGTCTTATGGGGCCAAATGCGCGGTCTGTTTTGGCAGCTTTAAAGCGGATTGAAAAGTTAGAAATAAAAACAGTTGCCACAGGTCATGGACCTTTACTAAAAAACTATATTTCGGAATGGATTGATCGTTATCAAAATTGGAGTTTAAGTCAAACTAAAACAGAGACATTTGTTGCTTTATTTTATGTTGAAGATTATGCTTATAGCGAGAATTTAGTGAGAGCGATCGCCGCCGGTAGTGCAAAAACAGGTGTGGCAATAGAATTAGTAGCTCTGAATGATGCCGAACCCCAAGAAATCAGAGAATTAGTTGCACAAGCGGCTGGTTTAGTGATTGCCATGCCTCCCCAATCTTCAGTTGTAGCTCAAGTAGCTTTAAACACTATCTTGGCTGCTGCTCATAATAAACAAGCAATTGGCTTATTAGAGTCGGGAGGCGGAGAAGATGAACCCGTTTACCCATTACGTAATAAGTTTCAAGAACTGGGATTAACTGAAGCTTTTCCCCCGATTTTAGTGAAGGAAACTCCCACCAAAGTCATAGAGCAATTATGTGATGAAGCAGGAACGGATCTAGGGCAATGGTTAAATCGCGATCGCACAATTAAACAAATCAAATCTCTGAATAGCGAAATCGAAAAATCCCTAGGGCGCATTAGCACAGGATTGTATATTATCACCGCCAAAAAAGGAGACGTTCAAAGTGCAATGCTAGCTTCTTGGGTGACACAAGCAAGTCTTAACCCCTTGGGAGTAGCAGTTGCAGTTGCCAAAGATCGAGCAATAGAATCATTAATGCACGTAGGCGATCGCTTTGTCTTAAATGTCTTAGAAGAAGGCAGATATCAAGGATTGATGAAACATTTCCTCAAGCGTTTTGCTCCTGGTGCAGATCGCTTTGCTGGAGTCAAAATATATCCGGCTGCTACCAATGAATCGCCTATTTTAGCTGAAGCTCTAGCTTACATGGAATGTGAAATCACCAGCCGCATGGATTGTGGAGATCATTGGGTGATTTATAGCACCGTTCAAACCGGACGAGTTGCCGAAGTAAATGCACTAACCGCCGTCCATCATCGCAAAGTTGGTAATCATTACTAATTTGTGAATTGTTCCCCCTGCCCCTACTCCTCACAAAAAGCCATGTACAATCCTGCTGAAAATAACTCAATCCCCATGTATGAAATTAATCGGGGACGTGTCGTGCGAACCTTGGAATTTATTCAAGATGTGATAGTGATTTGTCTGTGTATTGGTTTATTTAGCTTCATGGTAATTCAGGTGAGAGATATGTTTCTCTCCTTACTTCCGCCCCTAGATTTTAATGCTGTCACCGCCGATATTCTCTTTTTACTAATCTTAGTTGAGTTATTCCGACTGCTAATTATTTACCTCCAGGAACATCGAGTATCTATTGGGGTAGCTGTGGAAGTTGCCATTGTTTCGGCATTACGAGAAGTGATTGTTAAAGGTGTTTTAGAAACCAATTGGACTCAGGTTTTAGCGACTTGCGCTTTCTTATTAGTTCTAGGAGTCTTACTAATTCTGCGCGTCTGGCTACCCCCCACCTTTGAAGGTATTGATCCAGAACAAGCAGTATCTAAACGTTATAAGAACCGAGGCAAATCGGAATTAATTCGTAATTCGTAATGCCCAATGCCCAAAGAGAGGTTACTATGTCCGCTAATACTGTAACTACTAATCGTCAAAGAGATGTTCAGGTTGCTGAAATTGGTAATAATACATTAATTTTGCGATCGCGGACTTGGGAGAGACTAAAATTTGAGGTTGAGTATTCCCGCCAAAAGGGAACTACAGCTAATTCTTATCTCATCCAAGCTGATAAAAAAGCCTTAATTGATCCCCCTGGTGAATCTTTTACGGAAATTTACCTCCAGGAACTAGGGCAACATCTAGATTTCACCACCCTAGATTACATTGTTCTCGGTCATGTCAACCCGAACCGGAGAGCGACTTTGCAAGTATTACTCTCTCAAGTTCCTCAAGTCACCTTAATTTGTTCTCGCCCTGGGGCTAATGCACTCAAAGCGGCTTTTCCTGAGTGGGAATCACGCATTCAAGCTGTGCGCTCTGAAGATACTCTAGATTTAGGACAGGGACATCATCTTACATTTGTTAGCGTACCGACTCCCCGTTGGGCTGATGGACTCTGCACTTATGATTCAGCTACCAAGATTCTCTATACAGACAAATTTTTTGGCGCGCATATTTGCGAAGATACCTTATTTGATGAAGACTGGAAAACTTTAGACGCGGAACGGCGTTACTATTTTGACTGTCTCCATGCACCCCAAGCCAAACAAGTAGAAGTTGCTTTAGAAAAGTTTTCGGCTTTCCCTGCCAAATCTTACGCTCCTGCTCATGGGCCAGTTGTGCGTTACAGCCTCAGCCGATTTACTTATGATTACCGCCAATGGTGTCAAGGGCAGAAATCTCAAGAATTAAGCGTGGCGTTACTTTATGCTTCTGCTTATGGAAATACAGCAGTTTTAGCAAATGCGATCGCGCAAGGTTTAATTGAAAATGGAGTTAATGTCGAATCTATTAACTGTGAACTAGCTGATACCGCCGAAATTACCCGCATTGTCGAAGCAAGCGACGGATTTATTATTGGCTCACCCACCTTAGGCGGCCATGCACCAACTCAAATTCAAACTGCTTTAGGAATAATTTTAGCCACAGCAGCGAAAACCAAATTAGCCGCAGTGTTTGGTTCTTACGGCTGGAGTGGAGAAGCCATTGACTTAATAGAAAACAAACTCAAAGATGCCAATTATCGTTTAGGATTTGAATCAATTCGCGTCCGCTTCACTCCTACAGCCGAAGTTCTTCAACAATGTCAACAAGCCGGTGCAACCTTTGCCCAAAACTTGAAGAAAACCAAAAAATTGCGGACTACCCGCCAAGTTGTTACAGAAACCCATGTAGATCGTACTGAACAAGCAGTAGGGCGGATTATTGGTTCTTTGTGTGTAGTGACAACTCGTGATGAAGACACCCACAAAGGCGTTTTAACTTCGTGGGTATCTCAAGCCACCTTTAACCCCCCAGGAATCATGATTGCTGTTGCTGATGAACAGAACGCAGATTTAATGTGTCATCCCGGCGATAAATTTGTACTGAATATTCTCAAAGAAGGTAGAAATGTCCGCCGCTATTTTTCCCGCCAAAGCACCTTAGGAGATAACCCATTCATTAATCTGGCTACAAAAGTTGCTGTTAACGGTTGTCTCATTCTCACCGAAGCATTGTCCTATTTAGAATGCACAGTTCAAAACCAAATTAAATGCGGTGACAGATGGTTAATTTACGCAGTAGTAGATCACGGTGAAGTCCTAGAAAACGAAGGACTAACCGCCCTCGAATACCGTAAATCCGGCAGCTATTTTTAATAAAACTCCGCCTCCCTCTGCGCCAACCTTAGCGTTCCTTTGCGTTTAAAAACTCACTCCTCAACCCCCCACTTACTATGCCTACATTTGTTGCTGTTGACCAAATTGACAAAGTATTTAACCTCACTGGCGGCGGTCAATATATTGCCCTCAAAGGAATTGACCTACAAATTAAAAAAGGAGAATTTGTTTCTTTAATCGGTCACTCAGGTTGTGGTAAATCCACCTTATTAAATATGATTGCGGGTTTAGATTTACCAAGCGAAGGTGTTGTGACTTTAGAAGGACAAAGAATTACCAAACCAGGGCCAGATAGGATGGTAGTATTCCAAAATTATTCCTTGTTGCCTTGGCGGACAGTGCGAGAAAATATTACTCTAGCTGTAGATTCAGTCATGCGGGGAATGCCAGAAGCTGAACGCAAGGCCATTGTAGAAAAACATATCGATATGGTGGGTTTGCGTCCCCATGCAGATAAACAGCCGGGAATGTTATCGGGGGGACAAAAGCAGCGAGTGGCGATCGCCCGCGCTTTAGCAATTCGTCCTAAACTACTACTATTAGATGAACCCTTCGGCGCATTAGATGCCCTGACACGGGGTAACTTACAAGAACAATTAATGCAAATCTGCGAAGAAAATGAAGTTACCGCCGTCATGGTAACTCATGACGTAGATGAAGCTGTGCTGTTATCTGACAGAATAGTCATGCTCACCAACGGGCCAGAATCGAAAATTGGTGACATCTTAGAAGTTGATATCCCCCGCCCTCGTAAACGCATGGAAGTAGTAGAACACCCAAGCTACTACAGCTTACGGAGTGAGATGATTTACTTCCTCAACCAGCAAAAACGGGTAAAGAAAATCCGCGCCCGCAAAATAGCAGATGTGGCTAGGCATGGGTTAGAAAAAGTTAACCTAGAAATTGGCTTCTTACCCCTCACCGCCTGCGCCCCCTTAGCAGTAGCCAAAGAAAAAGGCTTCTTCACCAAACACGGCTTAGATGAAGTTAACCTGATCCGGGAAAGTAGCTGGCGCGGTATCGTTGATGGTATGGTTGGCGGTTATATTGATGCCGCACAAATGCCTTCTGGAATGCCCATGTGGTTAACACTCGGAGGACATAATAATAAACCCCTGCCCGTTGTCACCTCCCTCACCATGACTCGCAACGGTAACGCCATCACCTTAGCTAAACGCTTTTATGACCAAGGTGTGCGAACCTTATCTGACTTCAAAAATTACCTGCTATGTACCCGTGAACAACGCCACATCATGGGAGTAGTGCATCCCGCATCGATGCACAACTTACTGCTACGTTACTGGTTAGCGGCTGGGGGAATTGACCCCGACTTAGATGTAGACATGAAAACCATCCCTCCTGCCCAAATGGTAGCCGACTTGCAAGCCGCCACCATTGACGGTTACTGCGTCGGTGAACCTTGGAACTACCGCGCCGCCGAGGAAGGTGTAGGCTTTACCATCGCCACAGACTTAGAAGTTTGGTTAGGACACCCCGGTAAAGTTCTCGGTGTGCGGGAAGATTGGGCAGAGAAATATCCTAATACTTATATTGCCCTAACCAAAGCCTTACTAGAAGCCTGCCAGTATTGTGCTAACCCCGAAAATGCCGAAGAAATTAGACAAATTTTGGCAAGTAGAGATTACGTTAGCACCGATTTAGAATACATCCAACTAGAAGACCCTAACGGTTTCTCTTGTGATCTAGACCATCCACTACGTCAGTATGCTCACCATCAATTTTACTCCGAGTCGGCAATTAATCGCCCCAGTCGCACCGAACAAATGTGGATCATGAGTCAATTAGCCCGTTGGGGTGACACTCCCTTTCCTAGAAACTGGGTAGAAATCGTCGAAAGAGTGTGCAGCGTCCGCATATTCAGCACCGCCGCCAGAGAATTAGGTTTAGATATCAGCTATACCCGCCAACCCATTCAGCTATTTGATGGTACACCCTTTAATGCTGATGATCCCATCGCCTACCTCAACAGCCTAGAAATTAAACGAGATGTTTCCGTAGCCGAAGTCATCCTAGACTCACCCACCAGAAGAGTAGCTTAAATCAAAAACGAGCCCCTGAACCCCCCTGCTTACCCTCCTTCTCCGCGTACCTCTGCGCTTCCCTCCCTAACCTTTGCGTTAAAAATCCCCCCTCAAATCACCATGCAAAACCGTAGCACAACCCTCAGATCCCCCTCCAGATCATTCTTAGAAATCAGAGACGTTACCAAAGTCTACCCCACCAAAAAAGGCCCCTTCACCGTCCTAGACGGCGTAAACCTCAACGTAGAAAAAGGTGAATTCATTTGCGTCATCGGTCACTCTGGCTGTGGAAAATCCACCCTATTAAATATGGTGTCAGGCTTTAACACTCCCACCACCGGCCAAGTCTTACTAGAAGGTCAACCCATCACCAAGCCAGGCCCCGATAGAATGGTAGTCTTTCAAAACTATGCCTTATTACCTTGGCGCACAGCATTTGAAAACATCTACCTAGCAGTTAACGCCGTTTACCCCAACAAAATAGAAGCCGAAAAACGGTCAATCGTCCGCGAACACCTAGCAATGGTGGGGTTAGGTGATGCAATGGAAAAGAAACCTACCCAAATGTCCGGCGGTATGAGACAACGGGTTTCTATAGCGCGTGCTTTAGCCATTCGTCCCAAAGTCTTAATTTTAGACGAACCCTTTGGCGCACTAGACGCGATTACCAAAGAAGAGTTGCAGGAAGAACTGCTGAAAATTTGGAACGAAAATCGTTGTACCGTGTTGATGATTACCCACGACATCGATGAAGCGTTGTTTTTGGCAGATAAACTAGTGATGATGACCAACGGCCCACACGCCAAAATTGGTGAAGTCATGGAAATTCCTTTTTCTCGTCCGCGCGATCGCTCTCGCATTATGGAAGATCCACAATATTACAAGCTGCGTAACTACGCCTTAGATTTCCTCTTTAACCGTTTCGCCCACGATGATGTCGGTTAACAGCGACTCAAGTTAGCCCTCCAGTCAAAAGTAAAAAGCGATCGCAAAACTTTTGTCGTTATCTCGATAAGCATCGTCATCGCATCATCAACTACGAATATCATCAAGCTGAAGAAATTTGTTCTATTGGTTCTGGGTCTGTTGAATCTGCCGTTAAACAGATTGACCGTCGAACAAAGATTTCTGGGGCGCAATGGAAACGAGAAAATGTGCCTCAAGTTCTGGCTCATCGCTGTGCTTACCTCAATGGATTATTGTTTGTTTGAGCCACTTTAAAAAGTGAGATGCTCCCATCTGTGTTTGGCTTAATTGATCTCGTGCACTGGGGTAATCCAAAGGTGATTTTAGAACAGGGAGCAAGAATAGCGATCGCTATTCAAGTGATGGGAGTGGCGTTGCGGCTACCAAGGGCTTACCCTTTCACACATTGGCACATCCTAGCTGTGCTGTTAGGACTGTTGATGCCCTTAATGTGGTTGATTAGTGGATTGCTTGTATATCTGCTTTTAGGCCTACCTTTTTGGGTAGCTATGTTGGTTGGATCTGTAATTACTCCTACTGATCAGGTCGTTTCTACTTCCGTTGTGACAGGGAAAGTTGCCGAGCAGAACCTTCCTGAACGTATCCGCCATAGCATCTCTGCTGAGTCTGGCGCAAATGATGGACTGGCTTATCCGTTTGTTCTTCTACCAATTCTGCTATTAACCAATTCAGCAAGTTGAAAGTTTAGTTATAGTGCCTTTAGTAATGAAAAGCCAAGCCTCTTTACTGCCAGCAGTTACTTTAATCGCAGTAGTCTTGTTCGGCAGCTTCTTCGGTTTTTTAGGTGTATTTCTCGCTGTTCCATTAGTAATTGTGTTCCAAATTTGGATACAAGAACTGTTAGTTAAGGATATACTCAATAATTGGCAAGAAAATGATAGTTAAAAATTATTTTCTGAATTGCAAAATTCAAATTTCATATTCTTCCTTCAAGTACAGATGACTAGGTCGCTCAAACTCATATCTCATTTTATAAATCATTTGCCTCTGTATTATTGTTTGTCCACTTTCGTAATGCCCAAAGGCTAATTAAAGCTGCTAATCCAGCCCCTAGAGAATCCATAAGTAAATCAATAATCGTGTCATCCAAACTTTCAATTACTTCAGTTTTAATAATTTTCCCCGCAGACCATTCTGCAACTTCCCATACAGAACCAATAGCAATGCCAAAACTGGTAATTGTCACCAGATACAAGAGTGTATGATGCCGAAATATATGCAACATTGAACTATAGACTAAAAAACTCAGTGCCAGGGTAATTGCGAAAGTCGTATAAGCATGGACAATCTCATCATAAGGGCCTGGCATACCAAATAAACCCCATACCCAGCCAGTAGCATTAAGTAATGCAGCTAAGACAAATAGAAAATCAAACAAGGTAGGTAACTTATCATCTCGAACAACAAACACAAAAGATGCTACAAGAAAAAATGCTAGGCCCAAAGCATTTAACCAATTACCTTGAACTGCTGCGGCTATAACAAAAATTACTAGTAGAGCTTGCCCTATCCAAGCAATAACTCGATAACCTTTCCAATTGAGACTTTGCATACTTATTTCCCTAAACATATTAATTTATAATGCGGTTTCTATGGTCATTTCCAATCCTTGATATGGTTGTGATTATCTAAATTTTTAATAACTTGGTAATATCTTTCTTCTACATCTTTACTGTCTTTTGCTTGCAAGAGTTACTGCTGAAGGGTTGACAAAGAGGCTGAAGCAGAGCAGAGGAAATAGAATAGTGTGACCGTTGTAGGGTAAAACAAGATAGGTCATACTTTTTTCTAATTGTTATAACTTTAAAATTCAACTTATACCAAGTTACAAAAAGAATGCGACAGTGTAATTAGGGTTTGAGCTTATCCCGAACTCAGGTTAAATAGTGGAAAATCAGTAAAGAAAATAGATACTAAGAAAGCTAGTGAGTAAGAAATAGTTACAATCACTATTCAAACACTAGCTTGAATCATAATTAACTACGGTTATCTATCTGGGCGCGTTGCAAACTGCCGGAAAAGTCCACATAAACACTCTTCCACTCAGTAAATACATCTAAGGCAGTAGTGCCGGCTTCCCGGTGTCCGTTACCAGTGTTTTTGACACCACCGAAGGGCAAGTGTACCTCAGCACCGATAGTAGGGCCATTAATGTAGGTGATACCTGCTTCGATGTCGCGCATGGCAGTAAAGGCGCGGTTGATATCACGGGTGTAAACTGAAGAAGAAAGACCGTAATTTGTGTTGTTAAGGATAGCGATCGCTTCTGCAAAAGAGCTAACCTCAATTAATGCCACTACAGGCCCAAATATTTCTTCACGGGCGACACGCATCTGGGGAGTTACACCATCTAAAATTGTTGGTTGAAAAAAGTAACCATTCTTTAATGAACCCTCGCTGGCAATCTTGCCACCAATTAAGACCTTGGCACCTTCTGCACGGGCAATATCCAAATAACTGCTCACCCGTTGCAGTTGTGCTTCATTGATTAATGGCCCAATATCTGTATCAGCTTCGATGCCAGCACCCAAGCGTAATTTACTGGTACGCTTATAGAGCATGGCAGTAAATTTCTCTTTAATGTCGCGGTGTAAAATCAGACGACTGGTAGCTGTACACCGTTGACCAGTTGTGCCAAAGGCTCCCCAAACTGCCCCATCTAATGCCAGTTCCAAGTCAGCATCTTCCATCACCACTTGGGCATTTTTACCGCCCATTTCTAGACAGACACGTTTATGAGTGCGTCCGCAAGTAGCACCAACAAACGCACCCGTTTCTGAAGAACCAGTAAAAGATACTAAATCAACGTCTGGATGTTCAACTAAAGCTTTTCCCACCTCTTCACCCACACCATGCACCAAGTTAATCACTCCCGGCGGTAAACCTGCGGCGGCGAAAATTTCTATTAATTTAGTTGCACAGGCGGGGGTATCTTCAGCAGGTTTGAGAATAACAGTATTGCCACACACCAAAGCTGGCATTGCTTTCCAGCAAGGAATTGCCACCGGGAAATTCCAAGGTGTAATTAAAGCACAAACCCCTACAGGTGTCCGCACCGTCATGGCAAATTTGTTCGGCATTTCCGACGGTGTAGTTTGCCCAAATAATCGCCGTCCTTCACCAGCACTATAAAAGGCGCAGTCAATACCTTCTTGCACATCTCCCCTAGCCTCTGTCAGGGGTTTACCCATTTCCCGACTCATTAACTGGGCTAGTTCTTCTTTGTGTTGCAGTAACAGTTCTCCAACGCGAAAGATATATTCGGCTCTGGTTGGGGCGGGGACTTTGCGCCAACTGTGGTAGGCTTGGCGAGCAGTTGCTACTGCTAAATCTACATCATGAACTGAAGAACGGGGGAAAGTGGCAACGACTTCAGTGACTAAAGCAGGATTGCGGCTTTCCAGGGTGCTTCCCTCAGTAGCACTTAGCCATCGACCATCAATGTAATTAAGACAGGTGAGCACAGTTGTCATTTTCAAGACCTCCGGCTGATGATACACCGGAACTTTAGCACTCAGTTTGGCTTGGTTTAGAGGTTGCCGTCAAGTACCGAATATAGGGAAAAACACTATTAACAGGACTCATCTATTAGACAGAGTCGCAGATACAGCAGTATACCTCATTGGCTAGAAGAAGAGAAATTTTTAGCTTTCTAGGATGGGAAGTTAAGGACTATGGATGAGGGAAAAATTATCCCCACAACAATGCCCAATACTTCGACTACGCTCAGTACAAGTGCCCCATGCCCTATCCCCTATTCTGAGGTATGACTATGACAATGACGGGACTAGATATCTTTGATGCCACTGTTCAGAAAACTATCCCTTGGGTAAATGATTTAGCGCAGGAACTCGGCTGGGAGAATAAGCATCAAGTTTTCCAAGGTTTGCGTGGGACATTGCACGCATTACGCGATCGCTTAACTGTGGAAGAAGCTGCTCATTTAGGCGCACAATTGCCTATACTCCTAGGGGGATTCTACTACGAGAACTGGAGACCAGGCGCAACTCCTACCAAGGATCGGACTCAGGAAGCATTCTTAAGCCACATTCGTGATTACTTCCGCAATATTAACCCCGATGTTGATGCTGAAGAACTCGTGCGTGCTGTGTTTAAAATCCTTGCTCAACGGGTTTCGAGAGGTGAGATTGCAGATGTGATTAATATGATGCCGCCTGCATTACGGGAACTTTGGCCTGATGCAGTGCGTACTTAATTGCTATTCGGTATAGTAAGCTGCCAATAATTGGTAGCTTGTTTTATATTCATTGATAAAAGTTTGGGGTTCCCCAGATCCAAAACATTTTCAGGAGTAGTTGGATTAACTCCCAAACATTTCATAATTTCTGCACCAATTACTCTCGCCAATGGTGGCGGAACTGAATTTCCTACCTGTCTCGCACCATGCCATTTTGTGATATGAAAACGAAACCAATCGGGAAACCCATGTAATCGCGCCATTTCTCGTACAGTAATACAGCGAGGGCTACTGTAATGAATAGGTCTTGGAGATGTATGTGAGCCATGAGCAGCATCAGTTCCTGCCCTTAAAGTATGGGATATGCCATTTTCTGCCAATTTGAAAAAGTGAGAAATAGGTTCTTTCTTTCCTTGTTCTGTGGCATGAAATCTATCCCGTGACATTTGCGAATGATTCGTTCTCATGCTGGAAGTCAAAAGCAAGGGATTCCAATTTCTCCTATAGCCAAAATGCCAACTTCGATCATTTAAACATCTCATTTCTCTGCCGTAATTACTGGGATTGCTCCATTTTTCCGTTTCTACGCAATCACTATATAATAATTCCTCAAATTCTTCTGCTTCCGGCAAATCTTTGAGGGCATCCCAACAAGATGGAGTAAGAGGTAAGATAGGAGTGCTTGACGTCGCAGAAAGTAATTGGCTAAATTGAGCAGGATGCTCAGGTAAGACAAAACCTTTCCTTGCGCCCATGAGAAATAGTCTCTCTCTTTTTTGTGGTATTCCATAATAAGCAGCATTAAGGACTTTCCAGGGTAAACGGATTTGATAATTATTATTACTAAAAGTCTCAATTAGTTCATGTAAAAAGCTTTTATGTTTGCCGATTGTCAAACCTTTGACGTTCTCAAAAACAAAATAGGAAGGCTTTAGCTCTAAAACTATTCTTACAAAATCTTTTACTAAAAAATTTCTGGGGTCGTCTAATGCTCTGCGACCCATAAAAGAGTAACCCTGACAGGGTGAACCAGAGATTATAATTTCTATATTTTGGTTGCCAATTCCAGTTTTTTCTCGAATCTCTTGCCCAGTTAACTCAGTTATCGAACAAGGTAATACTACACAATAAGGAAAATTAAACTTATGAACAGCAGCATGAACTGGATCGATTTCAACAGCAGCTTTCACATCAAATCCAGCTTGCTCAAACCCTAAACTTAGCCCTCCTGCACCAGCGAATAAGTCAACTGCAATTGGCCGTTGTTTTCTCATTTCATGAGCCATGACATCTCAATACAATTCGTAATTAACCCATCCATAAATAATGCGGGTTCCGTTAAAAATAGGTGGTGTGTAATTACTTTTATTCATAAACAGAATTGATTGATTATCTATTTTGAATTACTAATTATATGGTGTCATCTGCAAAATTTCTTGAGCAGCGCGATCGCATACTCCTAATTCTCCCAAACACTGGCGCATTTCCTGATAATCTGCCAAGGTTTGTTGTCTGCGTTCAGGATCGAGCAACAATTCCATCGCTGCTTGGATGATATTTTCTGGTGTCGCTTGCTCTTGTAAAAATTCTGGCACAATCGGCTTCATCACCACCAAATTAGTAGGCGATGCAAAGGGTATGGAACCTTTGAGAATTTTACGGGCAATCCAAGCGGTAATTGGATTGAGGCGATAAACAACCACTTGCGGCACATTTAACAGTGCCAGTTCTAGGTTGACGGTGCCAGATTTAGTAATGGCGAAATCAGCCGCCGCAAAAATTTCTTTTTGTTGACCTGATACGACTGTAGCCTGCAAACCATAACGCTTAATTGCCGCTTCAATGGGCTGCCTGTATACTTCCCTCGACAGAGGAATCCAGAAATGTATATCCGGTAATTTCTGTTGCAGGGTTTGGGCAGCTTGAAAGATGACTGGTAAAAGATATTTTAATTCTTGACGACGAGAAGCAGGCAAAAGTGCGATCGCTATCTGTTCGGGTGAAATATCCAATTGTTCGCGGGCTATATGGCGACTGGGGGCACTCTGCATCCGATCAATGAGTGGATGCCCCACCCAGCTTACTGCCGCACCTTGCTGGCGATAATAACGGGCTTCTTCTTGAAAGATCGCCAACAGCTTATGTGTAAATTTTACAATCCGGTCAGTGTTACGCAAACTAACCGACCACACCCACTCTTGGGGAGCAATGTAATACACTACAGGGACTTGTGGCAAATGCTCTTGCATGTAAGTGCCAATGCCAAGATTGGGCCCCATGTAGTCAATCAAAATCACTAAATCCGGTGGATTTTGCTGCAAGTGGGCGATCGCTTGGCGCTGCACTTGAATTGTAGGCAAAATATAGGGGAGGGATTCTAGAAGACCCATTGAGCTAATACCAGTAGTATTGCTCACTAAAGTTGCCCCTGCCTCAGCCATTTTTTCGCCGCCCAGGGCTGTAAACTCTAACTCCAACCCAGCAAAAACAGCTTGGCGCTTGAGCGCCGCCATTAGCAACGAACCTTGTAAATCGCCAGACACTTCGCCAGTGCTGATAAATATTTGCATTTAACAATGGGTAACAGGGAATGCGGAATAGAAGAAGTAGGGAGTAAGGGTATTACAAATGACAAATAAAAAATGACGACCCTTACCAGTGGACTTTATTTGTACTCACCTATTTTCATCAAGACTCATCACTGATGCCTGGTTTACTTTTGCCAGGAATTAAACCACGCCTACCCGGCATCTTAGAAAGTAACAGGAAACGACGCAGGTTTTGCAGTTCTTCAGTATCTCCTAGCAGTTCTAGCTGTTCTAAGGCGTCGGTAAAAGACAAGTTAGAGCGATAGAGAATCCGAAAAGCTTTTTTGAGGATTTGCAAGTTTTCTGGGGTCATACCAGAACGTTTGAGTCCTACAAGGTTGAGGGTACGTACCCGCGCCGGATTACCTTCCACCAGCATATAAGGCGGTACATCCCTGTCAATGCGGGCCATCCCACCTACCATTGCATGTCTACCGATATGCACAAATTGATGAACTCCCAAAACTCCACCCAGCCTGGCACGTGATTCGATGTGGACATGGCCCGCCAGCGCCACTGAGTTAGGAATGATCACATGGTCTTCAATTATGCAATTATGAGCCACATGGACGTAAGCCATCAGTAAGTTGCCGTTGCCAATTACCGTTGCTTCCCCTGCACCAGTGGCGCGGTTAATCGTGACGTACTCTCGAATCAAATTATTGTCGCCAATTTTGACCCAGGTAGGTTCTCCCACAAACTTGAGATCCTGGGGTTCCATGCCGATGGCTGCACCTGGAAAAAACTGATTTCGCGCCCCAATCTCACACGGCCCTTCTAGCACCACATGGGCGCCAATGATTGTTTCGGGGCCGACTTTGACATGCTCTCCAATCACAGCATAGGCACCGACTTGCACCGTAGGGTGGAGTTCCGAGTTAGGATGGATTACAGCAGTTGGATGAATAAGCGTCTTCAAGGGTGAATCTCCAGAACTGACTTGAAAAACCTGTGCCGTAGAGGGGTTTACCCCATTAAGGCAACTGGCTTTGCTGTGTGTTAAGTGTTCAGTGACCGAAAGTGTGAGGGAAAGCAAGTTTAGTGTGTGTCCTGACAGGGAAGCCAGCTACGCTTTAGCGTCTCCGCAGGAGAGGGCATCAAAACTTAAAGATAATATAAAATTTCTTGTGGCTTGTTTATTTTACTGCTATCCTGTCACAGGATTAAGTAAAGGGCACTTCACGGCTGTGCCCGCACCACAAGAATGAATTTTTAACTTACTAAAGAAAACATCAGTTCGCCTTCAGTCGCTACCTGACCGTCAACTTTGGCACTAGCTTGCATCTTACCGAAACGACGCTGTTTTACCCACAACAGTTCCACGGAGATAATTAGCTGATCGCCTGGTACTACCTGGCGACGGAAGCGGACTTTATCAATACCAGCGAACACAAACAGTCCACCTTCCATCTCTGGTAATTGCGTCAAAACAATGCCACCAACCTGTGCCATAGCTTCAACAATGAGCACACCAGGCATCAGTGGACGTTCTGGGAAGTGTCCTTGAAACTGGGGTTCATTAACGGTGACGTTTTTAACGCCTATTGCTTTCTTTCCTGGTACATAGTCGATAATCCTGTCTACGAGCAGAAAAGGGTAGCGGTGGGGTAATAGTTTCTGAATTTCTTCAGATGTGAACGTAGTTTTCACTTCTGCTGTGATTGTGGTGTCATGAGCATCCTGATTTTCTGTATCGATGCTATTTGTTTCAGTGAGGATTGACATTGGCAGTGTATTTGGGTTGGATTCTTGGACTTTAGTAGGTAGGCGTTGCAAAAATCTAGGGATGTGGAATTGGGTGTTTTGGATTCAATCTAGAATCCAAAATTTTTTGGGCCAGTTGTATGTGTAAATTATGACTGGCTTTGTATGCCAAAAAATGGGCGCTGGGGAAATTTCCCAGTAAACTCAAATCTCCTACTAAATCCAAGATTTTATGACGTACTGGCTCATTTGCAAATCTCAATGGTAGATTTATCCAACCATCAGGGGCACAAATGAGGGCATTCTCTAAGCTGCCACCTTTGATTAAACCGGATTTCTGTAAATGTTCAATTTGATGCAGTAAACCAAAGGTACGGGCAGGGGCAATTTCTGTAGCAAAGCTGGCAGAGGTGTTTTGCAAATCGTCTAATATAGACCAACTGTGCCATTGATTACCAATAGCAGGCAGATCGAAGTCAATACCATAGCTAAAACGAGTTTCTGGTGATGGGAGGGCACAGGCAAAAGCATCACCTTGATAAACCCAAATTGGTTCTTTGATTTCTATGGGTAATGCATCTTCAGCTAGTGTTTGTGAAACTAAGCCAACTTGGGCAATGCTTTCTACCCAAACTCTGGCGGAACCATCCAAAAGTGGCACTTCTGGCCCATCAATTTCAATGCGGGCGTTATCCACTCCCATACCTGCAAGAGCTGCCAATAGATGCTCTACTGTGCGAACGCAGGCTAAATCTTTGCCCAACTGAGTTGAGAGAACCGTCTGACTCACTGCTGCAACTTGGGCGGGAATGATTGGGAAATCCGGCAAATCCACCCGCACAAAATAGCGACCAGTTCCCGCTTCTGCTGGTAGTATTCGCACATGGGTATGCAGACCACTATGCAGTCCTACTCCGGTTTGGGTAATTTCCTCGGCTATTGTGTGCTGTTGCATAGGCAAAAAGTCAATATGTTCGGGTATATATTGTCCATGCTTAGATTTGGCAAAATCCCAGGACTGCCTGGACAAATGTTACTAATTCTTTTATTTGAACAGTATTGAGGTAAAAGTAAAAATTGGCAAGATCATGGGGAAACAGATAGGTGCAGGGTGCAGAGTGAATCACCTTTGACTGTGCCAATTTTAGATTTTGGATTTTGCCTACTCCTGCTGAGAAGCAGGCTACGTATAGCGTGTCGAGGACAGCCACTTGCTCATCTTAGCTACGAGCCAAGACCCTTTCAGGGTGACGCTCCTAACGTCGCTAACACTAACGGCAGTTGTTCATGGGGGAAACTACGCCAGTTCCTACAACTTTGGGAACCAAAGCAACGGACTGGCTCCCCAAGACCACACTGCCTCACCGCAGTGGCTCAACTTTTCAAGACGGATTTTGCATTGGTTTTTTGGTACAAGCCCCAATGCCCCACTTAAAACCTCTCACCAATCCCAAAGTTAATCCGACTATCACCATCGTCATTGATACCGTAGTCAATGCGAATTGGCCCCAGTGGTGATTGCACACGCACACCAAGACCATAGCCGAAGCCAGTGCCGTTTTTGTTCAGAACCTCAGCTGCCCTGGTAGTAGTTCCGAGGTCACTGCCATAATCAAAAAATAATGCGCCGCTAACTACTGAGAAGACTGGGAAGCGATATTCAACGGATGCTTGTACATAACTGCGTCCACTACTTAATGTGCCTTCTTCATAACCACGGACGGAGTTGCTACCACCGATGGTAAAAGCTTCGTAGGGGGGTAAGTCACCTAAGACAGTTCCGCCTTGGAGGTTAAAAGCCAAAGTTTGTGGCCCTTTGCTCAGGCTGATTAAACTTACAGGGATGTATTGGCTGTAGCTACCTCGTAATCTGGTGAGAAAAATGTTACCTGAGCCTATAGGTACTGACTGATCGACTCCGAAACGCAGGAAAGAACCACTGGTTGGTTGCAAGGGGTTATTACGGAGATCGCGCTGTGCCCCAAGTTGCAATAGTACCAAATCGTCATCACCTGTGCCCGATTGGGTTAGGGGAATTAGTTCTGTAGGTTGACCATTCTCAAAGACAGTTCCTTGAGTACGGGCATTGCCATCAGCATCGCGGGCAGAAACCCGTTGATACTGCAAGCCAGCCGAAGCTGTCCATTCTGAACTGGCATAGGGATTAGCTGACAGAGGACGGGTAAAGGTAATACCACCACCTAAACGCACAATCCGGGGGCGATCGCCTGAGGTAGCGTCTGGTGCAAAAGTCTCAATATTTTGATCGCTGCCATCAAAAATCAACGAAATTGAGCGGCGGCGGAACAAATTGGCGGTGTAGGATGTGCGGTAAGGGTCTCCACCAATCCAAGGATCTGTAAAGCGGAGGTCAAACAGTAGTTCCCGTTCTCCCACCTGGAGTTCAGCCCCTAATTTTTGGTTGCGACCACCCAAGTTTTGCTGCTGATAGCTAACGGTACCAAATAACCCACTGGCAGAACTAATCCCTGCACCAGCAGCAATAGACCCGGTGCTGCGTTCAGCTACATTCACTACTACATTCACTTTGCTGGGGTCAGTACCAGGGTCAAGGGAGACGTTCACATCTTCAAACAAGCCTAGTCCAAATACTCGCTGGAGGTCTCTTTGGACAACGTTACGGTTGAATACTTGCCCTGGCTTCAATTGCAATTCTCGTTGGATGATATAGTCTTTTGTCCGCCCCCGGATTGGTTGTCCTTTTTCGTCTGTTTCTTGACCTTCTTTGTTGCGAAACCGGACTCTAATGTCTTCTACTACCCCTTCGGCGATTTGCAGGGTGACGACTCCGGTTTGCGATACTTTGGGCGACCCAATCACATTAGCCAGTACGTAACCTTGGTCTTGATAGCGCTTGGTTAATTGCTTGATGCCTTCTTGCAGATTACGTAAGTTCAGAATACTGCCATATTGCTCGCGGAAGACTTCATCTGTGGTGTTGGGAGGCAATACGGAGGTTACACCAGTACCAGGATTGGCGTCTATTTCTACCCTGGTTAAGATGGGGTTGGGCTGGACGACAAAACTCACGCGCACGCCCAGAGGAGTATCTTCTGGTACAGCTTGAACATTGGAAAAGAAGCCAGTGCCAAATATAGCGTTGATATCTTCTTGGAGTTGCGATCGGGTGGTTGTCCTGCCTGGTTGAGTACGAATTACTCTGTATACTTCCTCTTCTAGTGCTGGCGTCAGTTGCCCCGTTTCTGGTCTGACTAATACTTCTGATACTAATACACGGGGTTCACTGGTTTCTGGTGTCGTTTCAGGAGTTGTGGGTAATACAGGTTCCCCTGTTGGGGGAGTAGGGGTTACTGGGGGAGTTTGGGCAATTTTTGGGATTGTCGCTGTTGTTGGTTGGTTTGAGAATGTGGCGATCGTTGGGGATTTTAGCCCAACTAGTAACTTAGCCCCTGTTGAATTAGAGAGACTTTTGAGCTTTTCATGCCAATTATTATCATTAATTTCCTGTTCCGGCGGTTGAGTTGTCGCCGATGGGAAAACTGCTGCTGTCTGATTTGAACTGTTCGCAGTTTGTGCATTAGCACTCAGCGAACCATTTAAGGGGGTTGCAACTGCTACTGCTGCCACCAATAGGGGAGATAAACGCATATTCTTTATATTCCTCTTCACGTCCACACACCGTCACAAGGCAATCATGCACTAAATGTCAAAGTAAAAAAGAGTTTACTTTTTTCTGGAAAACTGGGTATTGAGAATAATTCCATCTCTATTACCCAGTCCTCAGTCCTTTTTAATTTAATTTTTACTTTCTACCGCTTGTAGTACTCTTTGTAAAACCTCCTGGTAGGCATCCTCTACATTCCCTAAATCTCGACGGAAGCGGTCTTTGTCCAGCACCCGGCGGTTAGAGTCATTTTCTGCTGCATCCCACAAACGACAGGTGTCGGGGCTAATTTCATCGGCTAGTAAAACTTGTTGTTCAGAGTCCAAGCCAAATTCTAGTTTGAAATCCACTAGGGTAATACCGCACTTCTGCCAAAAGTGAATGAGAAACTCATTGATTTGCAATGCAAGATGGGTAATTATGTCAACTTGTTCCGGAGTTGCTAGTTCCATCAGGTAGAGGCGATCGCGTGTCAACAGTGGATCTCCTAATTGATCATTTTTGTAATAAAACTCTACCAAAGGTTGTTTGAGAACTGTACCCAGTGGCAAGCCCGTTTGCTGGCACAAACTACCGGCGGCAATATTTCTCACAACTACCTCTAATGGCAAAATTTTTACCGCCTTCACTCGCATTTGATTTGGAGCAGGGCTGTCAATGAAGTGAGTTTTGATGCCATGTGCCTCTAGCTGTTGAAACAGTTTGCTAGAAATACTACAGTTTATATTTCCCTTACCTAAGATGCTGCCGCGTTTTTGAGCATTAAAGGCAGTGGCATCGTCTTTAAAATCAGCCAACAAGATTCCAGGATCGTCCGTGGCGTAGAGGATTTTCGCTTTGCCTTCATATAGCTTGGAATGAACAGACATGGCAGGAGGTACGGTTTTATAGTTGTTGAGCAGCTTTGGTCTTTTGAGGCTAAACCATTTTATCTTTAGTTATTAGTGATTAGCCATTAGTCAACAAACTGAGAGCAGTGGCGGGAAGCCCTAGCTAGCAACAGTCCAAGGAAAATTAGCTATGATACATGATATAATTTCAATAAAAGAGTATTTTTTCACAAGCTAATTAAAATTGTTTCCCCTTGCTGCAAAGCCTTAGCAGCACCTGAAAGAGTATATTCTAATGCATTGCGGCTAGAGTTTCAGTTAAATTCAATCACAATCCGCATTTTATAAATGATCGAATAATATTAAGGTGAATTAGTAACTTAGACACAGCCAAGCCAATTCATCATGCCAATTTGGCATGGACAGTATCTGCAAGGCTTGTTGTTCTAAAGATTTTGAAGCTAATGATATTTTGTTAAATTTGGGACTTGCAAATTACCCAAAAGCCTACCGTTAAGATGGTGGAAGTGATTTGATTGTGCTCAATTTGACAAAAAACTCAGGGGTACTAGTGGTTCAGCTTCGTATCTCAAGGCGGGGGGAGTTGAATATATGGAGAGAATATTATAGTGAACAAAGATGATTTCCTCTATCCTCGTGGTCGCTATTATGGTCAAGTCAAGCCAGAAAACTTGGTGTTTAATGCAAATCTACAGGAATTTGCCCAGCGAGTTAGTTACATTTGCAACTTAGAAACAGGCGGTAAATTACCACCTGATGAGGCTTATGAGCAAATCAAGGCCCTTTGGAAACATTTAAAACAGACAAAAAAACAACTCAGGATTGGGGAAGACCCCTTTAATAGCGACCAGGATCAGACTGAAGATTGAAAGGTGAGTCAATAGCCCAAGGTCAAAATTTACAATTTTGAGCGCTAATTACTTAGTAATCATTGTCCAGACACCATTCCAGGAATCTGGAGGTGGTGTCTCTAGGTAATTATGGGCACGTTCTAGGTGAATATTCACAGCTTGGTCTGTGGGTCGGATCTGTTTTGCAGTCTCAAAACAGGCGATCGCTTGTGAAAATCTACCTGATAAATAAGCAGTACGTCCAGTTTGGTAATAGAACAAAAACTCTTGATAAGCGGCATCTAAGGGAGTAGTGCGATCGCTAATTAGTTCGTAGATGTTGACTGCCTGATGTTTACCTTTAACGCGAATTTTATCTAACTGACGTACCCAAATGCGATCGCTGCACAGTTGATAAGTAAATTCACTTAAAATAATATCACAACCATATTCTTTAGTCACACCTTCTAAGCGGGAACTTAAATTTACACCGTCACCAATGACGGTGTAATCCATGCGTTTACGGGAACCGATATTACCTGAAACTACCTCTCCAGAACTAATCCCAATGCCGATATGGATTTGGGGCTGGGCTTGGATAACTCGCCGTTGGTTAAATTCTGCTAGCCTGTGGCGCATATCCAAAGCTGCCTGTACCGCCCTCCAAGCATGATTTTCTGTGAGTGGTAACGGCGCACCAAACACCGCCATTAAAGCATCACCAATAAACTTATCTAAGGTGCCTTCGTAGTTAAAAACTGCCTCAACCATCGTCTCAAAATACTGATTGAGCAGCGATACCACCTCCGCCGCACCCAGATTTTCTGTCAGTGTTGTGTAGCCCCGAATATCAGAAAACAAGATGGTGACATCTTTGCGCTCACCTACCATTAAAGCATCTTCCCCCAAAGCCATAACTTGCTCGGCAACGTGGGGTGTCAGGTAGCGGTACATGGTAGTTTTCATCCGTTTTTCCTGACTAATATCTTCTAACACCACCAAGCCACCCCGGACTCCTCCTTCTGGGTTAGTGAGGGGATTGACGGTGAGATTGATGCTGCGGTCTAATTGTTGTACTTCACTAGCATTCAAAAATTCCGACCGGGGTGTTAGAGGTTGATTCCAAGGAATAAATGCTTTTGGATTAATGCGATCGCGTACTGCCAAAATTGAGTTGTAAGTTGTCGGTGCTGAGTCTAGAGTTTCACTGGCTCGGTATTCTGTATTCACTAATTGATACAATCCTACAGTTAAACTTTGCTCTGGCACATAATGTCTAGCCCCAGCTTTTAAACTATCTTCCAGGCGCATTTGCAGATTTTCAATAGGCACAACCTCCCAAACCAACCGACCAATCAAATTTTGTTCCCACAAATGCTTGTTACTTTTAGTATTAGATTCTCCTAATGGACAACCCAGTAATTCCAGGGCTGCATCATTAATAGTGACAATCTGACCTGTCATATCTGTAGAAATTACAGCATCTGATAAACTTTGGAGAATGTCTTTTTGATACTGTTTTTCTAGGAGGACATTTTCAAATAAACGAGCATTTTCCAAGGCAATTCCTGCCTGGATATTAAAAGCTCGCATAAACTCTTCGTCAGAGGCAGTAAAACTGCCTTGGTTTTTATTAATTAACTGTGTCACACCAATCAATTCATTGGCAGAATTAAACACTGGTAAACACAAAATATTACGAGTTAAATAACCAGTTTTTCTATCTGTACTGGGGTCAAAACGTGGGTCTCTATAGGCATCGGGAATATTCACAGCTTCCCCAGTTGAAGCAACATATCCAGCAATACCACGGTTAGAAGGAATGCGGATTTCCATCATATTTGTGCCATCTGCCGCAGCTGCAACCTTCGTCCAGAGTTCGCCCATTTCTTTACGATATAAAAATAGCGTACTGCGGTCTGCTTGCATCAAAATTCGAGCTTGCTCCATCACTATCTGCAAAGTTGCTTCTAAATCTAAACTTTGCCCTAATGTTTGAGTTGCACGCAACAGCGCTGTTGCACCCCGTTGATTCCGAGCTGCTACATAGAAAGATTGACAGCTTTCTAAAATAATTCCAATCGAAGCCGCAAAATCTCGAAACCGTTCTTCATCATCATAGTTAAAAGGAATATTTCCGGCTTTATTTGCCAACTGCACTACCGCTACAGTTTGGTTTTTACTACTCACAACTGGCATACATAAAATATTACGAATCTTATAGCCCATTTGTTTTTCTAGTTCTGGGCTAAATAGGGGATGGGTAGAAGTTTCAGCTATGTTGAGATATTGTCCTGTACTAGCGACATGTCCAGGGATACCAACAGTAATTGGAGTACGGATTTCTAAAAACCTTTGGGTATTATCTTGAGGAACTTTTGACCATAACTGATTTTTGTCATAATCTACTAAAAAAATCGCTGTGTGTTCTGCTTGCAAAATTTGGCCAATTTTGAGAGTAATCGCCTCCAGTACCTTCTCTAGCATACTTTCTAGAGCTTCATTATTGATCAGCTCAATTGCTCTGAGAAACTGCTGAAACTCCGCAGTAATGAAGTCCAGTAGGCAGACGAATTCGTTAACAGAAAGGTCTTTCACACGACGTAGTAGGGCGTGGGTACGATTAACTTGAGTCAGTTCAGTTAACGTAGCCAAGACGCTACCAGGGTTGGGGAGTGTCATAATAATTTTAAATTTTAAATTTTTATTTTCATATATTATTTAATGCTAAAGTCATCATTTGCAGATCAAGGGGAATGTTATTATATATACCTATGTGAAAAAACGTAAAAAATTATAAAACTTTTCACTAATAATGATATTGGTTCTTTGAAACGGCTAGTCCTAATATATATTTCAAGATGCGAAGCACAAGAAATATTGCGTCATTGTTAAATCCCCTGAATTTATTTATGGGGATTCCCTTCTGCCTCCTGCCTTCGTCCTCCTGCCTTCGTCCTCCTGCCTCTTTAACAATTAAGCTTAATTTATACTAACCTAATCAGCTTTTGATCATTTATGAGCAGAAATAACCTTTTGATAATAATTTTGTAGCTGTTGTGTAGCAGTTGCCCATCCCCAATTTTCGGCTTCTCGGCGGGCACTTTGACGCATCACATAACGTTTTTGCTTTTGTTGTAGAAGACTAATGGTAGCAGCTATAGCTTCTTGAAAATCTACTGTGGCTTTAAAAAGATATCCATTTACCCCATGTGTAACAATATCAGGGATACCTCCCGAACAGGCTGCTACGACTGGACAACCAGCAGCCATTGCTTCCAGCAGTACTAGTCCTAATGTCTCTGTACGAGAAGGAAAGATAAAAGCATCGGCGCTAGCAAAAGCAGAAGCTAGCTCATATCCTGTCAGGTATCCCACAAAATGGGTGTTAGTGCCATCAAAATGTTTTTTGAGTACCTGGCGATGAGGCCCATCTCCTACTAATGCTAACCGCGCCTCCGGAATTGCTTCTAAGATTGCTTTGATTTGCTCAATTTCTTTTTCAGCAGAAAGACGCCCGACGTAAAGTAGCAAGAAACTTTCTGGATAATTTTGTGATAGCCGCGATCGCATTTCGACACTAGCCTGTTGCGGGTGAAATAATTCTGTATCTACTCCTCGTTGCCACAAATACAGCCTTTTAATACCGCGTACTGACAGCTCCTTGATCATAGCTGAGGAGGTACAAAGGTTTAAAGCTGCTTGGTTATGAGCGATTTTGAGCAATTCCCATAGCAAACCTTCTAGTGGTTGCAATCCATAGTGCCGGAGATACTTGGGTAAATGGGTATGGTAGGATGCCACCAGAGGGATTCTAAATATCTTGCTATAAAATATACCAGATAATCCCAAAACTGCTGGGTTGACGACATGAATAACATCTGGCCGAAATTGTTTGAGAACATTAACAATTGCAGGCCGGGGTAGAGCAATTTTTAACTCTGGATACAGTGGTAACGGAAAACCAGAGACACCATAAACTTTAGCTCCTTTGTATTCAATGATGCCACCATCCGGGGCAATCACTAAAACTTGGTTGTCATTGCGCTGTAGATGTTCAATGGTGTAACGTAGGCGCGTCACAATGCCATCAATCTTAGGCAAAAAGGTTTCGGTGAATAGGGCAATTCTCATAAATACGGGGAATAGGGCATGGCGAATGGGGCATCGGGCATTGTAATTTTGAATTTTGAATTAAGAGCAGGGGCTGACCCTAGACTCTTCACAAATGACAAATACCCAATGACAAATGACTTTATTTGCACCAAGAAACTTTGGGCACGATTTGCTTGTGATCAATTTGTTGCTGATATTTAATGGCAAAGTTCAATAGCGAATCGAGGAGAGAATCAGAGAGATAGTGGGGTTGTAAACCTAAATCCAGCAACTTAGTGTTTTTGGCGTGGAAGTAATGTTCTTCTTTCTCGACTCGCGGATTATCCAAGTGATCGATTTCCACATGCATTCCCATTGCGTTCCCGGCTTTTTTCACCATCATTGCTAACTCACTGACGCTAAATTGTTCAGTAAATTGGTTAAATACGCGAAAATCTCCTGGTTCAGGAGGATGAGCGATCGCTAGTTCAATACAACGTACTGTGTCCCGAATATCCAAAAATCCTCGTGTTTGTCCGCCTTTACCGTAGACAGTTAGAGGGTGTCCGATAGCTGCTTGAATGCAGAAGCGGTTGAGTGCCGTACCAAATACGCCATCATAATCAAGGCGGTTAATTAACAATTCGTCTAGCCCTGTTTCTGTGGTAAAAACACCGTAAACTACACCCTGGTTTAAGTCTGTAGCCCGCAATCCCCAAACTCGACACGCAAAGTGGATATTGTGACTATCATGGACTTTACTCAAGTGATACATGGAACCAGGCTGCTTGGGATAAGGCAATATATCTTTGCGGCCATTATGTTCGATACTGATATAGCCTTCTTCGATGTCAATGTTAGGTGTGCCGTATTCACCCATTGTCCCCAACTTCACCAAATGACAATCTGGGAAGTCTTTGTGCATCGCATAAAGCAAATTTAAAGTACCAACTATGTTATTGACTTGAGTGAGAACTGCGTGTTCTCGGTCAATCATCGAAAAGGGAGCCGAACGCTGTTCACCAAAATGTACTAGGGCATTCGGCTGAAATTGTTGTAGGGCTTGCTTGAGAAACTCGTAATTTGTAATATCCCCAACAAAGAGGTCGATGGATTTACCTGTCACATCGTACCAGCGCTGAAGACGTTGTTGAATTGGGGCGATCGGGGTCAGAGTTGCGATACCCAGTTGATTATCCCAATGCCGTCGCACCAAACTATCTAGAATCCCAACTTCATAACCTCGATTAGAAAGGTAAAGTGCGGTTGCCCAACCGCAATATCCATCACCACCAATAACCAGGACTTTCATTTTTACAAGTTTTTACTCGCTGATAGCTAAATCTATGCAGCATTTCTTCTCCTCTCAACTATCAAAAGGGAGAGACTGGCAAATTCCAAAAAATTGAACGCCTTACCGAGGAATCCGGTACTGCTGGCTAATGTAGTAAAACAAACTGTAGTAATTTTGAAATTCTTGGCTCTGGCTGCGTCCTTGCCAGTAGTATTTAATTTGACCCTGAGTTAGTGTGAGTGTCATTGAACTTACTTGCTGATCTACTTCCACAACTAACACTCCAGACACTCCCTGATCAGTTTGGAAATTGGGTATTATTGTGATTTTTGCATCCTGGTTTTTCGTGAGTGGGGCTGGTAGCCGATTACTTGCCCAGGAGCGAATCTCCACTGAGCTTTTTTCTGGTGATACAACAGCAATTCCATCATCATTGTCTGGTGCTGGTAACGAAGTCCAGTTGCTGGGATATGGAAACTCAAAGCCATAGCGGGAATTAGTGTAAGTCTTCCATGTCAAACCAGAGGTATTGAAACTAGATGCCGCACACCCCCAAAGCATGATTAACAAGGCATTAGTGTAAATTGTTCGCCCTAAACTTCTAGTTTTAACCGCAGCACTAGACATTATTAACCCTTCTGTCAATGTCGCTAATTTATTCAGATGCACCGGAAACAGAAATCTGTATGGGCACTTTTTCAAGGTATTCTCATGCCACCTGATGAATTTCAGTAAAAATCGGGCAACCGTTACATAAATAACTCAGTCCGGTCACTATGTCACTAATTTTGGTTATTGGGTGTTTGTCATTTGTCAAGGGTAAAGAGTCCAGAGTAATTATCTGGGTAGCTATTGACCATTGCCTATAACCTATTTGTGAACAAATGTAACGATATTGCCGTCAAAACGCTTTACTGTCTTGACAAGTCAGAATAGAGTCGATAAGGTAATTTACATACCCGGGTAAGGCCATCAAAGAGTTATATGCAACCGCAAACTAAGCAGAAGGTTACTTTATATTTATCGCCAGAACTACATAAGAGATTGAAGATTCGATCAGCTGTTGATTCTGAACCAATGTCAGAGCTTGCCGAACGTGCCTTATTTTTCTACTTGGCTAATTCAGAACTAGTTGAAGAACTAGAAGCATCTTCTTACGGACGGAGTCATAGAGTTTATTCCTGTCCAACTTGTGAAAGTTCACTGGCATTGCGTGATGGGGAATTGGTTGCCTTAGGTAATCAACCAGGAATAATTGGCCAAGATTGTCTTACCATCGATGATATGGATGAAGATGAAACCCATCCCAAGGGAGAGGAAGAACTAGTCCCTTGTTAGTTAGGAATTATGAATTGAACGGTTCATAATTCGGTTGTCGTTACCAAAAGACGATGTCTGTAGTGTACTAAGGTCTCAAGTAGGTCGATGTATGAAAGAAGAGCTCAATATTTTAATTCAAGCTCAATACCCTCTAATCTACCTTGTGACCTCCGAGGAAGAGCGGGCAGAGCAGTCAATCTCCACCATCGCCCAATTGTTAAAGCCCCAACGCCGCGTATTTGTTTGGACAGTAACACACGGCATCGTGGAATATGGCCAACCCCGGAATGTCACCCAGCACAATACTGTTTCGCCAGAAGCGGCGATTGAGTGGATTATTCGGCAGAGAGAACCCGGTATATTTATTCTTAAAGATTTACATCCATTTATTGATGCGCCTGCTACAACAAGATCGTTGCGTGATGCGATCGCTAGCTTCAAAGGTATGCAAAAGAACATCATTTTGATGTCACCAGTGCAACAAGTACCTATTGAACTAGAAAAAGAGGTTGTAGTTTTAGATTTTACATTGCCAGATATGGCTGAGTTAAACAAAGTTTTAACCCACCATCTAGAGCAAAATCGTGGGCGAAGACTCACAACCGAAGCGCGAGAAAAACTTCTCAGAGCAGCTTTGGGTCTAACTAAAGATGAATCTGAGAAAGTCTACCGCAAGGCGCAGGTTACTACAGGGCGTTTGACGGAAGATGAAGTAGATATAGTTTTATCTGAGAAAAAGCAACTAATTCGGCGCAATGGCATACTTGAGTATATCGAAGAAGATGAAACCATTGACGCTGTAGGTGGCTTGGAAGAACTGAAGAAGTGGCTCAAGCAACGCTCCAATGCCTTTACAGAAAGAGCAAGAGAGTATGGTTTGCCTCAACCAAAGGGGATGCTAATTTTAGGAGTACCCGGTTGCGGTAAATCACTAATTGCTAAAACTACTTCCCGGTTGTGGGGTTTACCAATCCTACGCTTGGATATGGGGAGAGTCTACGACGGCTCAATGGTGGGTCGAAGTGAGGCAAATCTGCGTAATGCCCTAAAGACGGCAGAATCGATTTCACCAACCATTCTATTTATCGATGAGTTGGATAAATCCTTTGCTGGTAGTGCTGGTTCTGGTGATTCTGATGGCGGGACTTCCAGTCGGATATTCGGTTCCTTCCTCACCTGGATGCAAGAGAAGAAATCTCCAGTGTTTGTGATGGCAACTGCTAACAGAGTTGAACGCTTACCAGGAGAGTTCTTACGCAAAGGACGCTTTGATGAAATTTTCTTTGTCGATCTGCCCACACCGGAGGAACGGCAAGATATATTCAATATTCACCTGACAAAACGCCGCGAAGACATCGCTCGATTCGACCTTGAGCAACTAGCTAAGATGTCTGATGGCTTTTCTGGAGCAGAAATTGAACAAGCGATCGTGGCGGCAATGTATGAAGCCTTTGCCCAAGATCGGGAGTTCACCCAACTAGATATTATTGCTGCATTGAAGGCAACTCTGCCACTGTCTAGAACGATGCAAGAACAGGTCACAGCTTTGAGAGACTGGGCCAGACAGCGCGCACGTCCCGCAGCATCCTCCGTTGCTGAATATCAGCGAATGGAGTTTTAAAAGCTTTCCCCTGCTAACCCAGGGGCAAAGGCTAGCCGTACAAGCTAGCAGTTTTGACAAAAACAGCCGCCTCCACCTAAGCGCGGCTTCCCCAAAAACAAACCGTTGTCGTTTTTCTCAATCTTCTCATTGGAGGAAACCCAAATGTCTCATTTTAGCACTCTGCGCACCAAGATCACCGATGCCGAAATCCTCAAAGCTTCCCTGCGCGACCTCGGTATCAGCGTAAAGACTGAAGCTGATGTTCGTGGTTATAACGGTCAGCGCGTCCGTTCTGATATCGTTGCCGTATTGGAAGGCGAATATGACCTCGGTTGGTCTCGCAACAGCGATGGTTCTTTTGACCTGATCGCTGACCTGTGGGGTGTTGCTAAGAAGCACAACCAAACTGAGTTGATCAACTCAATTAACCAAAAGTATGCCGTTAATAAGACCTTGGCTGAAGTAAAACAGCGCGGTCTACAAAACGCCAATGTGAAGTTGGTATTGCAATAACAATTTCTCTGCGCGTTCCCAAAGCTGAACGGGTTAACCATGTAAATAGCGGTTAGCCCGCTTTTTTATGTTTGTAGTAAGGACTTTAGTCCTTCATTACTCAAGTGCTTACTACAAACAGGGGTACTATTCTTCCAATGATTGAGTTGGTACTTCGATCGCTGTGACGTCAATTGTGCCGTCTGGTGTGAAGCGCCGAAAATGACCGTTTTGGACTAAAAGTTGTTCACCACAGTTAGGGCACTGTGATTGGCTGTTATTTAAGCCTGTAAATTCAAAGTTACAAACAGGACACTGATCGGCAATCAAGTTGCGTTGCAGCCACCAGCGAAAGCCAAAAAAAGCAATAACAGGTGCTAACACTAGCAACCCAACCAGAATCAGTAACGAATTAACCAGCCAGCCCAAGCCCAATGATGCTAGCAACCAAAAAACTGCTAACAAGGTGAGCCAAGGGCGAAGGTTGACAAGATTCAATTGAAAAGATTTAAGGCTCATTGTTTATTTCAATGTCATGTGGCTTTCCTTCTAGGATAGCGAGTTTAGCTAGAGTCCACTGGCACTCAGGACGATAACAGTTCTTGCAGCCGTACTTGAAAAGCATCCATCCCAAATATAGCGATCGCTTGTTCTCGCAGCCATTGCCCATTGCAACGCTGATCATTTCCTGTGAGCATTTCTATACAAGCAGCTGCTACAGCATTGGGGTCGCGGTGCGGTACTCGCCACCCTAGTTTAGCATCCTGTAAGGGGTCAGCTGAACCATCGTCATCACCAGATAGTACTGGCACTCCACAAGCCATCGCCTCTAAATAGACAATGCCAAAGCCTTCTTGAGAAGGCATAATGTAGGCATCTGCCAGGCGGTAATGCGCTATCAATTCTTCTGTAGTCACAAAACCAGCAAAAACAACGCGATCGCTTACACCTAAATCTTTTGCTAGCTGGGCTAATCTTGGTTGGTCATCGCCGCGACCAATTACCAAGTATTTGACTTCTGAAAACACCTGTGCTATTTGCGGTAATGCCCGAATTGTGACATCGACACCTTTGTAAATATCCCCTGACCATAGGCGTGCTACTGTCAGCAACACTTTAGCATTAGTTAAACCATACTTCTCGATTAATTCTCCCTGTTTCGACCCAGGAGTGAATTTATCTCCATCAATGGCACAGGGAAGCATTTTAACTTTATTGGGGTCTAGATTATTCGCAACACAAGCACGATCACGACTATAGCGACTAATTGCCCAAATACTTGAGGCACATATCAGGGCGTTACGTTCTTGATTTGTGAGCGGTTCCCAAACTTCCTTACCGTAAGTCAGTACTGTGTAAGGTATTCCCAATGGCTGGCAAAGGCTTTGGATCAGTACTGCTAATTTAATGTGGCCACAATAAACATGTTGAGGGCGTTCTTGCAATAGACGCTTGAGCAATGCCGTCACCATTTTAATTCTCCCCATCTGAGGAGATTTTGTTTGGAAGCTATAAAATTTTAAGTTCTCGGATTGTAGAGGATTTTCATCATTTGGTTGATCTCTCAACACAAAGACTTCTGCCTTGTAGTTTGTACTTAATTCTCGATATGCCTGAAAAATATCCTTGATATAGGATTGAATACCACCTTCGTGTACAAAAACTTCTAGGAACACGAAAACATGTTTAGTTTTTTTGTAATATTTATTACTTAATTTTAACTTTTCTCCGACTTTACTGATTAGCATTTTGGTCTATTGTTGTGTTGGAGATAAAAAATTTATTTGGTGTAAGCAAGCACCAGATGAATAATAGTTTTGTTTGATTAGCCAAATGTAAATAAGGTGTAGCAAACACATGAAAAAATAGCCACATTGCTGCTAAATCCTAACAAAGACTTAACAGAAATTTGTATGCTGTTTTTACTTAAATTCGTGCAAATTTTGATACAAAGCTTATGGTAATATTCGTACAGATATATGAAGTATTTTTGAGGTGAATAGATAAGCTGATGCGTTTCTAAATTACGTAAATACTTTTTTTATTTCAACTAGCAGTACTGTTTCCTTGCTGTTGACCTTCTAGGGCATATTTGACAATCAGCAAACAATTTCTACCGTCTGAAGCACGTTCGTAAACAACACGATCAGCCAAGCGCCTGAGTAGAAACCAACCATAGCCCCCTACTTGAAGAGTACCTGGGGCTGGTTCGGCGATCGCATCGGGGTTAAAGGGTTTGCCATGATCCCAAATTTTCACCTCCAATCTGTCAATCCACAAACAAACCTGAATCTCTATGCTTGTTTCTGGAGGTAAAGCATGGTGAGCATGACGAACTGCATTGGTAAAACCCTCTGCCAAAGCTAAGTTTAGCCGATAGAGTTGAGTTTCTGACCAGCCAAGTTGAGCTAAATGTTGGCGACAAAATTGCTCAAACCATTGTTGCACTTGGTTTAGGAGCTTTAGTTCGCTCTTCACCGTCAGATGGTCTTGCTGCACTATGCTAAGCATTGACCTTGACTTTAATAATAAGTAATGGATGATTAAATGAAAAAATGTTTGTATTTGTCGCTTTGCAGCCATTTTAGAATTGGGAACAGTTTGTAAATCCAAAACTAAACATCCAAAACACAACTTCAATATTACTAAAATTGACGCCTATTGATTTTTCTCAAGAGCACATGCGCTAATAACTTTGGCATGTGCTCCTGAAACTTACAGGCGTCAAGTGCTTGTCACAGAATAGTTTAGAACAATCCCAAGGTCAGAGATTTATCTAATGGTAAGGCAGCACCAATACCTAACCACAGGGTAACCAGAGTGCCAAATAAGAATACTGTAGTGGCAACTGGACGACGGAAGGGGTTTTGGAACTTATTCACGTTTTCCAAAAAAGGCACTAGGATCAGCCCCAAAGGTACTGAAGCCATTGCTAACACTCCCAAGAGTTTGTTAGGAAGCGATCGCAAAATCTGGAAGACAGGATACAAGTACCACTCCGGCAAAATTTCCAGTGGTGTGGCGAAAGGATTTGCGGGTTCACCTGTTACCGCTGGGTCTAGCACAGCTAGAGCCACAATACAAGCGAATGAACCCATAATCACGATGGGAAATACGTAAAGTAGGTCGTTGGGCCAGGCGGGTTCGCCATAATAGTTGTGACCCATACCTTTGGCGAGTTTAGCCCTTAATGAAGGATCGCTCAGATCAGGTTTTTTCAGTGTTGCCATTTTTAATGGTGCTCTCTTGCTTAATTTGAGTTAAGGCATTTGTGTAAAGCTTTCGGATGTTGGGCTTCCAGCTTGAGATAGAAGTTTTTGTTGTTTTGTCGCTTATGTGTTATCTATTTCTCAGTTTCCATAAGTTTAAAACAAACTACTCTATCTTGGAAATGCCAATGTTGCCTTTTTGGGCTTAACCTGGGATTACAAAGGCCCGGAAATGCCTTGTTTGCGGATCATCAAGAAGTGAAATAACATGAAGACCGCAATCAACCAAGGCAACACAAATGTGTGGGCACTGTAATAGCGAGTCAGGGTTGCTTGACCAACACTAGAACCACCGCGCAGCAAGTCGGAGATCAGAACACCGACTACAGGAATTGCTTCTGGTACACCGCTAACAATTTTCACAGCCCAGTAGCCGACTTGATCCCAGGGTAAGGAGTAGCCGGTGACACCAAAGGAGACAGTGATCACAGCTAGAATAACGCCGCTCACCCAGGTTAATTCCCGGGGCTTTTTGAAGCCGCCTGTCAGGTAAACCCGGAAGACGTGCAAAATCATCATCAATACCATCATGCTGGCAGACCAGCGATGGATGGAGCGAATTAGCCAGCCGAAGTTGACATCAGTCATGATGTACTGCACTGAAGTATAAGCTTCGGCGACTGTTGGCCTGTAGTAGAACGTCATGGCAAATCCAGTGGCAAACTGGATGAGAAAGCAAACTAGGGTAATGCCACCCAGGCAGTAGAAGATGTTGACATGGGGAGGGACGTACTTGCTAGTAACATCATCAGCAAGGGCTTGAATCTCCAAGCGTTCCTCAAACCAGTCGTAAACGTTGGCCATACAATCTCAAGTTCCTAAAAATCGGTTGCGGTTGGTGAATACATCGAAGTTTTCAGCGCAGGAAACCTCCGCTCGAACTTCTCTCCCAATTTACAATTTTGGGATTTTAGCAAAGAGGAGTTTCTGCTTGTGGTTGCGACACTCCAGAGTGAGAAGGACTTTAAAAAACTTAACACCCTTTAAAGATGTAATGTATTGCGTTCTCTTTGCAAGCCAACACTAAAAAAGTGGACACAAAGTAGATCTTATCGTTTGTTGAGTGGTACGCAATAGAATCAGTTGACTTCACAACTTGATAAGAGTTATGCACCACTTCTATAAAAAAAGTAACATAATCGAGAGATAGATTTCATCAAGAATAGAGTAACTGGGCAGTTCTAGGCAATTGGGTTGAGGTGGAATGCAAGATGGGCTTGTTCATGGATAAAAGGTTTTTTCGGTTGGGATTTTCATTGTTAATGGCATTGTGGTTAGTTCTGGGTGCGTTCATTTCACCAGCGATGGCGTTGACGGAGGAGCAAAAGCTGTTTTCAGAAGTATGGCGAATTGTCAATCGCACTTATTTGGATGAGACGTTTAATCATCAAAACTGGGCGGCGGTGAGGCAAAAGGCTCTCTCGTCGCCGTTGAATAACCACCAAGCGGCTTATCAAGCAATTCAAAAGATGCTTAAGAGCTTGGATGACCCTTTTACCCGTTTTTTAGACCCGGAGCAGTACCGGAGTTTGCAGGTGAATACTTCTGGAGAACTGACGGGGGTAGGCTTGCAAATTGCGCTGAATCCCCAGACAGGGAAGTTGGAAGTGATCGCACCAATAGCCGGTTCACCGGCGGAGAAAGCGGGGATTAAACCGCGCGATCGCATTATTAGAATTGAAGGGATTTCCACAGAGAATTTAACTCTTGACGAAGCTGCGGCTAGAATGCGGGGGCCAATTGGTAGCCTCGTGACGCTGTTAATCGAACGGGATGGCGACCAATCAACAGAAATCAGGGTAATGCGCGATCGCATCGCACTCAATCCGGTTGTGGCAGAATTACGCTCTTCCCCACAGAATCAGCCCATTGGCTACATCCGCCTGAATCAATTTAATGCCAACGCCTCAATGGAATTAGCACACGCCATTTCTAGTTTAGAAAAAAAAGGCGCTGCTGGCTATGTTCTGGATTTGCGAAATAATCCTGGGGGGTTATTGCAAGCTGGAATCGAAATTGCTCGCCTGTGGTTAGATTCTGGCACTATAGTTTACACAGTAAATCGGCAAGGCATCCAAGGCAGTTTTGAAGCATTTGGCCCGCCACTAACAGCAGATCCTCTAGTGATTTTGGTGAATCAGGGAACTGCCAGTGCGAGTGAAATTCTTGCTGGTGCGCTGCAAGATAATGGCCGCGCCCAGCTGGTAGGCGAAACTACCTTTGGTAAAGGCTTAATTCAATCTCTATTTGAATTATCTGATGGCTCTGGCTTGGCAGTCACAATTGCTAAATATGAAACCCCTAAACATCGAGATATCAACAAACTAGGTATTAAGCCAGACAAAGTAATTCCCCAAGAGACAATTACCCGTGAACAGATTGCTACACAAGGGGATTTACAATATCAAGCGGCGATAGAATTATTGACGAAAAACTCGCCAGTAGTTTCCGGTTCAATTGCCAGCCACTGATGTGAAAGGTAACAGGATCGTGAACTCTGTTCCTTGACCCAGAGTTGAATCAACTGTGATCGTCCCGTCATGTTTTTCTAAAATAATTTGCCGGGCGATCGCTAACCCCAAGCCAGTCCCTTTACCGACAGCTTTCGTCGTAAATAAATGGTCAAATATTTTTGATTTGACTTCTTCACTCATCCCCTTACCATTATCAGCAATGGTAATTTTTACATAATTCTTGTCTGTGGAAGTTGTAATGTGAATTTGGTGGGGATTTGCTTTAATTTTCTCAGCATTACACCCAATATTAGCTTCATCTAAAGCATCAATGGCATTGGCTAGAATATTCATAAATACCTGATTTAATTGTCCAGGGAAACAATCAATCTTGGGTAAATTACCATAGTTGGTTACAACTTCAATAGCTGGACGTTTTTCTTTGGCTTTGAGGCGATATTTGAGTATTAAAATTGTACTGTCAATACCTTCATGGATATTAAATGGCACTTTGTAATCTCGATCAGCACGAGAGAAAGTGCGAAGACTAGTACTGATATTTTTTAATCTGTCGCACGCCATTGTCATGGAATCAAGCATTTTAGGTAAATCTTCCAAACTATATTCCAAGTCAATTTCTTCGGCGTGGTTAATAATTTCTTCACTCTTGTTAGGGAAACTTGATTGATAGAGTTTCAAGTGTTCAACAAAATCAGTAAATATTGGTTTAGATTGTTTGAGACTAGCAGCAATGAAACCCAAAGGATTATTCATTTCGTGAGCTACCCCAGCAACTAAGTTACCCAAAGCAGACATTTTTTCACTTTGGATAATTTGTAACTGTGCATTTTGCAAGTTGTGTAATGCCTGTTCTAATTGTTGGGCATATTGCTGCGATCGCTCATACAGTCGGGCATTTTCTAGAGAAATTGCGGCTTGAGTACATAGTAGATTGAGTAGTTCAACGCGATCGCTTGTAAACGCCCCTGTAACTAAACTATTTTCTAAGTACAACACCCCCAACAACTTACCCTGATATACAATCGGGCTACACAAGATACTTTTGGGCTGTTGACAGATGATGTACGGATCGTTGGCTAAGGTAGTATCGGTACTCGCATCAATCAGCACAGCAGTTCTCTGGTCATGTTTGACTTTGTAAATTAGTTTCAGAGGAATGTCCTGGCTCTCCTCAATGGGAAGACGCTGCAATACAACTGGCTCAGAACCCGCAGTAATTAAACCTTTGATGAGCAGGCGACTATCTCGTAACAGCATTAATACACATTTATCAGCCCCCGCATTTTCGATCACGATATGCAACAACGATGCCAGCAGTTTTTCGAGTTCAATTTCGCTAGAAAGGCTTTGAGAGGCTTTGAGAATAGCCGCTAAATCAAGAGAATGGGAAATACTAGTGGAAGAACGAGTAGAGGTAAGAGTTCCCAAGTGAAAGACAGTTTCATTAGCTGAAAGGGGAGTGCGAGTTTGTTGGAGAATCGAAACCAGTAGTTGCGGGTAGCGTTGTTCTATATCGGCAACTTTGGCTTTTGCACCCCAACGTGCATAGCCATAGTAGGCTTCAATCATATAATCCTGAGCAATGTGCTGTCTGCCCCAATTGAGGTAAAACTTAGCGGCGAGTTCGTTAGCCAGCGCTTCTTCTTGGATGTATTCGTTAGCTTTGGCAAGAGAAATTGCCTTGTCGTAAAATTCAATAGCTTCGGCTTTTTTTCCTAACACTCGACATTTTTCTGCTTCTACCAAATCAAATTTATGTTGATAATTCATCGGAGCATAGTGCGCCCAGTGTTGTAACTGAGTTTGGTTCTGCTCCACTCTCTGAAATACCTCTGAGTCTTGTTCTAATGTTGCTAAAGCCACCAGAGAATCGTAGAGATAAAATCCAGCTTCACAGACTAATCCAACACTAGCCATCAAAAAACGTCTGACTTCAATAGCAAATTTGTTAGCTGATTCAATTTCTCCAAATAAGTAGCAAAGCATCAGCTTATACAAATTGAATGTATACAAGCCATTTCCATCATTAGCAGATATTAACAGGGACAAGATTTCTGCCTCTTGCACGCTTTCCCCAGACAAAATACAGGGATGCTGTGTTAAGCCCAACAAATTTGCAATAGATAGTTTATAGATGCGGCAGTAATTAGCTGTTGTCAGTTGGTTAATTTGCAACAATTGATCATAGCAGGTATGAGTATCTTCCTCGACGGTAACTAGGGATTGACCACACCAAAAAGAAGTTAAACAAAAAACGTTGCTATTATATCCAGCAAACTCTGGTTTTCCGACTTCTAGCCCGATCACATAACCTTCTTTTAAAAGTGGTAGCGTTTCTTTAACGTGGGTTTTGCGATGTAGAATGTATCCCGCCACAAGTAATAAGACTTGAGGTTTAGTTACTTTGTCATCTAATTTTGAGACAAGGTGAAGTGCCAAAGAACCAAATTGTGTTGCTGTGTCTACATCTTGTGATAAATTGCACACAATTAACCCATAGTTAACATAGCTAAAAGCTGAAGCTGATGTATTTCCGTAGCAAATCGATAATTTAACTGCCAAACAAATCGTTAAGGGAAACAGAGGCGAACCAGAGAGGTAAGCTGCTGAAAAGATGCTACTAGCAACTTGGACAATGGCAATTGTTGTAGCATCCGTCATTTTGGGTAGGTCAGCTAAATCTGCAATCTTCCTGTTTCCAATTAATTCGGTAATTTCTTGAATGGATTTTTGAAGATCGGTGGGTGTTGATATTTCAGGAAAAGTTACCCCAAGTTGCTGTAAAATTTGTTGAGCGATCGCAATAGCTTCGGCAAATTTATTCTGAGAGATATAAGCTTGAATTCTAATCAGGTAAACATTCACTCGTTCTAGTAAAGAGGTTGCTTTTTGGTTGATAATCTCAATCAATTGTTCCATTTGGGCAAATTCACCGCATAAAGCCGCGATTTCCGCAGCTAATTCATGTAAAGCGAGGCTCATTTCATACTGCTGTTGCCAAGCTTTTTCTCCTAACAAAGATAACCCCACTGTGGCATATTCACGCGCTGCTTGATAGGCGGTGGAATTTTTGGCTTTGCGACAAGCAATTAAATTTAGTTGGGCTAATTCTTCGCGTTCTGTTTTTTGGGTAATTAAAGCAGTGCCGTAATTTAATTGATTGACTATTTCAAAAATTCTGTCTTCTCTGGCTGCTGGGGAAATTTGTCGTAAAAGTAATTGTCCGATTTGGTAGTGAGTCGCCTGTTTTTGGTCATCGGGAATTAGAGAATAGGCAGCTTGTTGAATGCGATCGTGTAAAAATTTATATTTAGCTAGGTGTTTATTGTTATTTTCTAACGCTAATTGCTGATTATCCTCTCCCTGAAAAAACTTATAAAAATCATTAATCGGTAAAATCAACCCTTCTTGTAATGCTTTCCATAAATTAGCAGATGCTTCTATCTCTGATTGTTCTGAAACAATTGCCAAAGTTACTAAATCAAACTGATTACCAATACAAGCAGCTAACTGCAAAATATGTTGAGTTGATGGCGGTAGTTTTCGCAATTGAAATGCCATAAAAGTGACAACATTATCTGTCACTGCTTGCTGACTCACTTGTGTAATATCACATTGCCAACACCTTAAATCAAAGTTAAATTCAATGAAATTATCTTGATATAGTGCTTTAAAAAAATGTATGGCAAAAAATGGATTTCCTGTGGTTTTCTGATAGATCAATAAAGAAAGATTCCATGCTAAATCTTCTGTACATTTTAGAGTATCAGCAACTAACTTATTTACTTGTACTTGACTAAGTGGTGCTAAAGTGATTGTATTAATTATTGCTTTTGTTTTTTGGATTTCACTCAAAGTCAACATTAATGGATGCCCTGGGTTAACTTCGTTATCCCGGTATGCACCAATTAATAAAAGATGACCTGTATCAGCCATTAACAACTGCATTAACTTCAGTGATGCTGAATCTGCCCATTGCAAATCGTCTAAGAAAATTACTAAGGGATGTTCTACTCTTGTAAAGACTTGGGTGAATTTTTGGAATAATAAGTTAAAACGATTCTCTGCGGTTATTCCCGATAGTTTGATTGCTACTGGTTGTTCGCCAATAATTTTTTCTAGTTCAGGAATAACTGCAATAATTACCTGTCCATTTTCGCCAACTACTTCTAATATTTTGTTTTTCCATTGCTGAATTTGTGTATCGTTTTCTGTTAATAATTGCCCCATTAAATCCCGGAAGGCTTGCACAAATGCACTGAAGGGAATGTTGCGTTGAAATTGGTCAAATTTACCTTTGATAAAATAGCCACGTTGTCTAACAATTGGTTTATGAACTTCATTGACAACCGCAGTTTTACCAATTCCAGCAAAACCAGCAATGAGCATCATTTCTGTTGCACCGAGGCTGACTCTCTCAAATGCTTGGAGTAGGGTTGATACTTCGGTTTTTCTACCATAAAGTTTATCGGGAATGATGAAGCGCTCGCAAACATCCCGGCGTGCAATTACAAAATGCCGAATTTCACCAGTTTTTTGTAGCTGATGTAAGCAATTTTCTAAATCAAACTTCAATCCCAAAGCACTTTGATATCTATCTTCGGCATTTTTCGCCATCAATTTCATGACAATATCACAGAGTACTTGGGGAATATCTTCTCTGTCCCCTAATGACATAGGCATTTTAGCAATATGACAATGCAGCAACTCCATCGGATCGTTCGATTGAAATGGCAATTCTCCCGTGAGTAATTCATAGAATGTCACACCCAAAGAATAGAAATCTGTGCGGTAATCAATCCCCCGATTCATCCTCCCCGTTTGTTCTGGAGAAATATAAGCTAATGTCCCTTCTAAGACATTGGGATTGACGAGAGTTTGAGTTTCTCGTGGTAGTAGCGATGCAATGCTAAAGTCAATTAATTTAACTTCTTTGTTTTCGGGATTGATTAAAATATTGCTGGGTTTAATATATTTATGAATAATGCGCTGTCGATAGAGCATTTCTAAGGCATTGCAAAGAGCGATCGCTATTTGTAAAAATTCTTGTAGAGACGCAATATATCGCGTCTCTACAGTAGCAAAATATTCCTTGACAGAAATTCCCCCGAAGTCTTCCATGACTAAAGCGTAACCATTTTGGTAGGGTTCTAGGCTATAAGTCTGGACTATGAGGGGTGAGTAGAGATTTTTAGCGATCGTGTATTGATTGCGAAACTGTACTAATTCTGAGAAAGTGGGATAAGAATTTTTCAGCAGTTTGATAACTACTTTTTGGTCATCAATTTCTCGATACCCTCGATAAATTAAGGTTCTGGAACCATCATAGAGTTGTTCACTAATGCGATATCCAGGAATACTTAATAAAGTCATTTTTCTATCACCAAAATCTTGACAATTCTGGATTTAGTATTCCCAGATAATAGAATGGGTTTATCTGTTGCGAGGGAACTTATCCTATGGAATACTCCATTCCCCTACCCCTACTCCCAACGGCGGCTGAACTTCCCGACTCGGACGATGCTCCTGTAGATAACGAACTGCAAAACCTCGTTCCTAACTTACTGTTGGCTATTTTGTCTGCTATTTGGAGCGATCGCCATGATTGGTGTTTTGGTGTAGATATGGGTATCTACTACCTCCCGACTGCACCCCGAAAGTCTATCGTACCCGATGGGTTTTTGAGCTTGGGTGTGGAACGGCGACGACAACCAAGCGGCAGACTCAGTTACGTACTGTGGGAAGAGAATTGGATTCCACCAATTTTAGCTGTGGAAGTCGTTTCTCAAACCTATGGTGGAGAATATGATATCAAGCTGGAGAAATATCTTGATTTGGGAGTTTTGTATTACGTCATCTACAATCCCGACTATTGGCAGCGAGATGATCATGCTCCTTTTGAAGTGTACAAGCGAGTTGAGGATGAGTTTATTTTGCAGTCCCAAGAGCAGTTTTGGATACCGGAGTTGCAATTGGGAATTGGGGTAGATGCTGGTATTTACAAGGGTTGGGAGCGGGAATGGTTGTTTTGGTTTGATCAAGCAGGCTTGCGCTTCCCTAGTCCAGATGAACGCATAGAACAAGCAGAACATCGGGCACAACAGGCACAACAATCGCTACAAGACTTGCAAAATCGGCTTAAACAGCGAGGTATCGACCCAGATAGTTTGTAACTTCTAAGTAGTCAAGAGTCAATAGGCAATAGTTATTCCCTGTGTCTCCTCATCCCCATCATCCCCAATCTCCAGTCCCTATATTGATTTGGGTAGTGAAATCACAAATGTTGTGTCTTCGTTGAGCGCAGATTTCACATCGATCGCCCCGCCATGTTTTTCTGTGATCATTTGCCGTGCGATCGCCAATCCCAACCCCGTACCTTCACCCAGTATGGTATCTCGTTGAACAAATATGTGATGATGAATTTTTGTAACTTTTGTACAAGTTGATACAGCAATTTAAAGTAGAGGCTGTATTTGTAGCAAAGCTGCTAAATCCAGAGAAGCTAGGCAGTGATCGGCTTGATCTATAAAGCGTTGACCTCTAAGAAAACCAGTATTAGCACCAGGACAAATATACTCAAGGGTATCTGCTGTAAAACGTTCTCGCAGGGACTGAAGACTCTTAATCTGCCGTGGCCAGTGAAAGGTTTTAGCCGTGTGTAACGGTACGGGTTCACCTTGCTGGTTAGGGACTAAATGGCGTCCAGAAAACAACACACCTCCCAACTCACCGTAGTAGAGACAAGATGAACCGGGAGAATGGCCAGGCGTCCAAATTACTTCTAGTGTGGAATTAAGAGTGATACCTTGGGTAAAAGTAGTGACAGTCAAACCAGGTAATAAATAAGCTTCTTGCTCTTGAATCAGAATTTCGCAGTTTAAGCTTTGCTGAATTTCTGCCGTCTTGCCAATAGCACCGCGATGGGTGAGAAATAACCAACGCACACCCCCGTGCGATCGCAAAAAATCCAGATTTGTTTGCTCTACAGCAGGGCAATCTATGAGGATATTGCCTTCATTTCCTACAATAAAGTAAGATGTTGCTCCTAATGTGTCTCGATTTGGTGGAAAAGCATAAATGCTGTGGAGTACAGCCCGTGGTGGCTTAGTTGTAGAACTTGGCTGTTGAGGTAAGGGGCACATAACAAAAACCAAAACTGAGGAGTCGGAGACAATCTGGTTACAGAATTTAACTTCTTAAGACTTACAGCTTAAGAATTAACTATCACTGTTAACCATTGTGAAGAAAATTGACTTTTTATAGTCTAGCTTGTAGTGGTTGCTGTGGTGCTGGCACTACGGGCGGGATATTTTTTCAAAATTACTAAAGATCACATGGAATTTTGGTTTCTCCTCCTACTGGGACTATTTACTTATTTGATGGTGCAGCGTATTGTCGCCAATAACACCCGCACACCAGTTTGGTTGTTGTGGCTGGTGTTAATGACACCAGCAATAGTATGGATGGTGTGGATAGCAGTCTATGGAGATAAACAACCTCCGTCGCGTCCATTGATACTATTGATGTTATGGTTGATAGTCATCTGCCCTCCGTTATTCTGGCTATTGTTTCGGTTGGGTCGTAACTCACCCGAAGAGTTGCAGACTGAACTACCAGCCCCAGAATCACAGTCGGCTGTCCATCCTACCGTAGAACCAGTACCAGTGCGTCCCATTGAGCCAACGGAAGAAACCCAGCTGCGAAATTGTTTTCCCTGGTCCATATACTACATCCAAAACATTGAGTACCGACCCCAAGCGGTGATCTGTAGGGGTCAGTTGAGGACTACAGCTACTAATGCTTACCAGCAGATTAAAGCCAATATTGAAGCCCAATTTGGCGATCGCTTCTTGCTCATCTTTCAAGAAGGTAGCAATAGTAAGCCTTTTTTTGTGCTTGTGCCGAATACCCAAGCAGCCAAACCAGCACATCAAAACCGGACAGAACAGATAACGCGTCCAGGATTAGCCCTGTTTCTGTTAGTGGCTACTTTGATTACGACTACCTTGGTAGGAGCGCAAAATGCTGAGTCTACTCTTCCATCTACCTGGAAAATTATCCCTCTAGCACAAGCTATTTTAGCTAACCCCTCTGTTCTCCTGGCAGGATTGCCCTATTCTTTGGGGCTAATGACGATTTTAGGTATCCATGAACTAGGTCACTATCTGACAGCTAGGTTCTACAAAATTCGTGCGACTTTGCCTTACTTTATCCCCATGCCGTTTTTTTTGGGAACCTTTGGTGCGTTTATTCAAATGCGTAGTCCTATTCCCAATCGTAAAGCTTTATTTGATGTCAGCGTTATGGGGCCACTAGCAGGCTTTATTGTCACCTTGCCTGTACTCATTTGGGGCTTGGTTCATTCAGATATTGTGCCTTTAAATGAGAAAACAGGATTACTGAACCCTGATGCCCTCAATCCTAAATATTCAATTTTATTAGCGCTACTCTCGAAATTAGCATTGGGAAGTGCCTTAACCGCAAAATCAGCGATTGACTTACATCCGTTGGCTATAGCGGGTTTTCTGGGACTAATAGTTACAGCATTGAATTTAATGCCAGTGGGACAACTCGACGGGGGTCATATTGTTCATGCCATGTTTGGGCAAAGAACAGCTATGCTAATTGGTCAAATTTCTCGCTTATTGCTGTTACTGCTTTCTTTAGTCCAAGCAGAGTTTTTCTTGTGGGCAATAATTTTATTATTTATCCCGTTAATTGATGAACCTGCGCTGAATGATGTCACGGAATTGGATAATAAACGGGACGTTTTGGGGTTGTTGGCAATGGCCTTGTTATTGATTATTGTATTGCCACTGCCGCAGGCGATCGCCAACTTGTTGCAGATTTAAATATTGCCAGTACTCTAATTTTTTATTTGTCAGCCCCCATTCATGGGGGCTGATTAGTTAGTACCACTAACTCGACGCAGAATTAGCTGTCTCAGATGCTTTCGTATTAACTGGACTACCACCCATACGAATTTCTGAACTGAAGGAAGCCATGCTAAAACCGTCAAGGCGCTTGACAACACTGACTCGCATTCGCAAATTAGGACTGGCAAACCATAGGCGTTCTTCAGAGCGCATTGTCTCATACTCTGTGATCAGGGTCAAAGCTTCATCTTGACCCATCTTATAGCGTCCGGTAACTGGAGTTTTTTCGATATTATCCATTTCCCCCAGTAACTTGCCTTCAGATGGATTCTCCGGGTCAGGTACAGTAACTAACACAGTAGAGCCAGTGCGTTTTTCTTTGCCCTTTTCCATTGGGCTGTTCCAGGTAACTCTAGCGCTACAAGAGGCATCACTAGGAAGCACATCGTACTGTTGGCAAAGTTTGATGACTTCAGGATGGTCTGTGGCTAGAGTCTCAATGATGATATCTGACTTACCATCTTCAGATTGCTTAAAAGCCAAGTGGTGACTAGTACGATGGGAAAACCATTTACCAGCACTCAATTGAAAAAACTCTTCAATATTCATGAATAAAATTATCCTACATCAAAATTCTGAAGATCCCACTTATTATTAAAAGCTAGCAGAAAGCGTTAGTCTCAAACTTGATGACTAATTTCTTCCAGTCTTGTGAGGGAAATTGTGGCTGCTTGGGCAACATTGGGATGGTTGTCTTTTTCTAGATATTTCAAAGCTGAGACGCTTTTGGGAGTGGGGAGATTGCCTAGTGCTTCTGCGAGACGTTGCCTGACTAACCAATCTTCTGATTGGGCAAAGCGCAGGATACTATCTACAGATTCAATATCTTGAATTTCTCCCAAGGCAGCGATCGCCGCTTGATGTAATATGACTTCGTTGCTATCCAATGCCTGAATCAAAACCGCACGGGCACGAGGGTCTTTAATATTACCTAAAGCAACTGCAACACTAAAGCGTACTAGCCAATCAGTGTCTTCATAAAACGCCCGTGACAACACCTCAAAAGCTCTGGCATCACCTAAATATCCCAGAGCACCGGCAGCATCAGCACGTATACCATAATCTGGGTCAGTTTCTAGAATTCTTACCAAAATTGCATAACATTCTGGTGTTGGTTTAATTCCCAAGGCGAATATAGCCATTGAACGCAGTTGCAGAGATTTGTCATCCAATACCTTTTTAATCAATGGGACTGCGTCTTCAGGCGCAACATCGCGGAGATTAGCCAAGGCTACCATGCGATCGCGCAAGTTGGGACTTTCTAACTGAGCCGATATTTCCTTTAAGCTGAGAGCAACCATATTAGTTTATGAAACTTTCTTTACTTATCTTTACTTTACAGAATTCCTCGTCAGAAAGCTTACTGACATCAAAGTGTTGAGTCACCGAAGTTTGCCAGTAGGGAGTCCTTCCTTGCAAATTCTCGCTGAGTAAAAATATCAGTTCCTAATCCCTTGAGTCGTCTGGTAGGCTGCCAACTTATGTTTTGAATGTAACAGCCAAATTTAACACTCAGCTGTGTCTCCGGTATGAAGAGAAGACTATGGTCACGAACGTAGGTTAAAGGTACGACTGTCAAGTACAGCCTCAAATCTCAGGAGAACAATAATGGTTCAAGTAAGTGAACGTCCAGGGACAGCAAAAATCACCAACTTACAACAGAAGTTTGTCTATGAAATTGCTGTTATGTACGATGCTGAAAACCGCTTCTTAGAAGCAATGCAAATGATGTGCCAATGTTGTCAGCACAACCAAATGAAATCCCTACTGGAAAACCATATTCGGGAAACCGAGCAACAAATCAGAAACCTTGAGCAGGTGTTCAACACTTTGGGACAACAGCCCAAACGTGTTAATTGCGATGCTGCGGCTGGTCTAATCAGTGACGGTCAGAGATTTATGCTACTGGCTAGCGATAATCAAAAAATTCTAGAATTGGGACTGGCTGGAGGGCAAGCTAAGGTCGAACAACTGGAATGTACTTGCTATCGCAGCTTGATTAAGGGTGCGGAGCAAATGGGGCAAAATCAAATCGTGCAGTTGCTACAGCAAAACTTACAACAAGAAGAACAAGCATCTCAAAAGATTGAGCAGTTGATGCCACAATTACTTCAAGAAGCCAAGTCAGCTGAAGGTGGTAATAGTGGTAGGTCTCGCTAAACTACTCATGATTTGAGTGTTGGTTTTGGGTCAAACCAATTAGGAAGTCACAGTTATCAGACTGTGGCTTTTGTTTTTGCAACTTTTATTTTCATCGGGCACAAAAGTACAACCCCACGGTATCATCATCAAGTAGTTTTTAGAAAACATTTGATGACCAAAAAAATTAGTCTTGGTTTATTGCCTTTGTTTCTCGGCATCCAAATTGGTGTTACCCAACAAGTATCTTTAGCGCAAACACTAACACCAGCAGTACCAGCGACGACACAATCAATTTGTCCTCAGCAATTGGGGTTAGCTGTAGATAGTGTAATTGATCGCCCGGCATTTAGTCGGGTGCGTTGGGGAATTTTGGTACAATCGCTCTCATCTGGGCAAACTCTTTACAGTCGGGATGCCCAAAAATACTTTACTCCAGCTTCTAATACCAAACTGTTGACTACAGCTGCTGCTTTGCAACATCTGGGTGCAAATTTCCGCTTTCGTACCTCTATCTATGAAAATGCTGATGGTATTTTGCGTGTTGTTGGTAGGGGCGACCCAAGCTTAAGTGATACTCAGTTGCAAGCGTTAGCCAAGCAATTAAAACAGAACGGTTTTACCCAAATTAAACAATTAATTGCTGATGATAGTTATATTCAAGGTGATATTGTTAACCCTACCTGGCAATGGGAAGATGTGCAGTCAGATTATGGCGCACCAGTCAGCAGCTTTATTCTCAATGAAAATATATTTACTTTCAAGCTGCTACCCCAAGCTGTAGGTAAACCTCTACAACTTGCGTGGACGGATTTCAATGAAGCCAGACAGTGGCGAGTTGTGAATCAATCACTCACAGTTGAGAACAGTCAACCAACTTACCTCAACATTACCCGTGATTTATCGGGAACGGTATTACGAATACAAGGACAATTAGCTGCAACTTCTCAACCCAATTTAGTCACCTTGCCTGTTATTGACCCTACTTATTATTTCTTGCGGCGCTTTCGGACTACTTTGGCAACAGAGAAAATTACTTTGGGAAGAACATTTGTTGGTACTGGTGATCATCAACGGGAAATTGCATTTGTAGAATCACCTCTATTATCTGAATTGTTGGTAGAGACAAATGTTAATAGTAATAATCTTTATGCTGAAGCTTTGTTGAGAGCTTTAGCTGTTAATCAACCAAAAGTCCAAAATCAGAATACCGCTAACATTGGTTTAGAAGTTCTCAAAGCTAGCTTAAGTCAGTTGGGAGTCAATCCAGCGAGTTACATTTTGGTAGATGGTTCGGGTTTATCACGTCGTAACTTAGTGACCCCAGAAGCGTTGGTACAGACTTTGCAGGGTATGGCGAAAACACCCGTTGCATCTGTGTACCGAGCATCCTTACCCATTGCAGGCAAAAATGGTACTCTGAGAAGCCGTTTTCGTGGTACTCCTGCTGAAGGTATTGTGCAAGCAAAAACAGGTACTTTGACGGGGGCTGTTTCCCTATCTGGATATGTAAACGGAGCTAAATATGAACCGTTAGTTTTTAGTATTATGGTTAATCAAAGCGAACAGTCTGTATCTGTTCTACGGCAAGCAATTGATGAAGTTGTGGTGTTGTTAACGCAGTTGCAGCGTTGTTAACAGTTAACTATTTCAAATTCTTAGTAGGGGCACAAAATTGTTGTGCCCCTTCCTATCTGTCACATGCTTTTTTAAAATTGATATAAGTTGAGGATGATTATTTAAATATAGATGGCAATAAACTCGGTGCTAACCATAGTGCATAGCCAATAAATCCAAACAGTAATGTAATTAATATAGTAATTACGTAACTAATACACATCAATAAACCATCAGATTCAATCGTGGCTACTGCTAATAGCAAAATGCCCACTGTGGGGATAGGATTGGTAAAGGGAACTGGAGAAATTAGTAAGATTGCCAACCAAGAAATACAAAGTCCATTTAATCGCCAAGCCCAAGGATGTTGGGCTATTTTTGCCAAGCGAGGACGGGCAATTTTTTCTAACACCCTGGTGACTTGGCGGAGATTTTGTAAGAGGATGTGAGCAAAACGGCGAGGAAATTGGTAATTGGCGATTTTTTTAGGTAGCCAAGGCGATCGCCTACCTATAACCATCTGCAATGATAATAGTAAGCAAGCGCCACCAAACGGCCCAGTTAATCCGGGTGGCATGGGAAATAAAAATGGCAAAACTAATAATGCGATTACCAAACTAGAACCCCTTTCGGAAGTTCCTGCCAGAATATCTCCCAGAGTTAATGGCTGTTCGGCTAGGCGTTGCAATAATAATTTAATATCTTGAGAAAATCTTAGATGCATTTGTCGTGATCTGACGCGATCGCCCACCATACCCAGCTATACTTAAGTAGTTCAACATGAATATACATACAATTACTATGTAAGCTATTCCCTAAAAATCTATTTTTTTTAGTGTGTTTATAGCCTAACGTATCTGATATGTGTTGTTGGAGACAAATTGTACGGGTAAGGTTTAAAACTTTGTCGATGAAGGCACTAAAACAGCTATTGCTTGAGGAATCACGCGGAACTTGGCAGGAGTATAAGTCGTAATTTCACCATCAGTATTAATTGGCCTCGGTTTCCGGGTAATCACTTCAAATTCTTGCCCATGAAAGGCGCGGACTCCCTGTAAATGTATATGTCTTTCTGGTCGCATTACTACTAGTAAAGGTATGACTTGCCACCAATGTTCAATCTCCAAGCTGTAGAAATCCAGTCTTTGATCATCTATTGTGGCATCAGGAGCGATCGCCATGCCACCGCCGTAGTAGCGACCTCAAACTGTGCGTTCGCTGATTTTAAGGCAGTCAAAGGAATTAATCCCTTGATGGGTAATGGTTAAGAGTATTTTTGAAGCAACTTCCTGATGAGAGTGGATTTGGGGGTAGTGTGAGTAGAGAATAGTGTCAAACGTCCAGTAATCAGGTGTTGGCAGAATACATTCATAGATTGCGTAGGCATAGCCCGTCGTAGACATCGCTAGGTCAAAAACTCACGCAATCTCAACTAATTTTTATTACAAAAGATTACAAGTTTCGTAATATATTGGGTTTGCACCCTTGTTTTTGGGTGTCTATCTTTATGTAGATGCGAGTTTGATCGCTCAAATATCTAAAACCATGAGTCAAATAGTCTGGATCGCAAGACACGCCAACCGCCTCGACTTTGTTAACCCTGATTGGTTTCTCACCGCAGAACGACGCTACGATCCACCCCTATCTGATGATGGTTTTGTGCAGGCAAAGCAATTAGCTAGGCGGTTAAAAGCAGAGAAAATTAGCCATATTTTTGCTTCTCCCTTTCTGCGAACTGTACAAACAGCAAATGCCGTAGCAGAAGCCCTGGACTTGTCCATTAAACTAGAAACAGGCTTGAGTGAATGGCTAAACCCCGCCTGGATGACGGAGGAACCAGAAAGGCATTCGATTCTGGAGTTAGTAGAATTATTTCCCAGAATTGATATGAGCTATACACCTCGTATAGCTGCTAAATACCCTGAAACTCGCCAAAAAGTCAGAGAACGTTCTGGACAAACTGCCAGATGTTTAGCTACTGAATGTTTCCCAGAAAATATCTTGTTAGTAGGTCATGGTGCATCTGTGTTGGGGGGAGCAATGGGGTTAGTGGGAGCAATTGCGGAAACAGAAGTCAAAGCTTCTTTATGTTCTTTGGTCAAAGTTATGCGCCAAGACCCAACATGGTTGTTAGAACTAAAGGGAGATACTTCCCATTTGAGCCAGGTAGAGGAAGTAATTCGATTTGCCTGAATCACTGACACTTATTCAACAGTCAAGAGTTAGTAGGGGCGGGTTTTGTGAGATATTCAGTTGGCAAGTTGATGGGATATAAAATAAAAACAAATCTACAGAACATGGGGTAAAAAATGGCAACCCAACTGAGCGAATCCAAATCCAAATCTGGCATGGTAATATCTTGGGAAGCTCTACCCGATGGTTTCAAGTTAGAGGATGACCCAGTGGAAAATACAGGTCAGCCACTATTGGCTGGTGCTTTGCGTGAAAGCTTAGAAATAATGGGATTCATCCAACCCCAAATGCTAATCGCCTCAAATTTTGGTCTTTGTGCAACCTTAGATGGGCAATTTACAGCAAAAGCACCCGACTGGGTTTATGTGAGTGCAACCAAGGAAATTCTCAACAACCGCAAAAGCTATACAGCGAATTTAGAAGGAGAAATCCCTGCGGTGGTAATGGAATTTTTGTCCGACACCAAAGAGCAAGGATATGTCCAGGGTGAAGAATATTCATCAAAGCAAACCTATCCACCAGGGAAATGGTTTTTTTACGAGCAAATATTACAGGTTCCGGTGTACATAATTTTTGACCCGGAAGGCGGTTTGTTGGAATTTTATAAACTAGAAAATGGACGCTACAAGCTAGAACTACCTGACGAAAATGGTCGCCATTGGATTGATTCAATGGGCTTATTTATCGGAACTTGGCAAGGAACAAAAGAAGCCCGGACAGGTTACTGGTTGCGCTGGTGGGACTCTACGGGTAATTTATTACCCTGGGCAGTGGAACAGGTTGATTTGGAACGTCAGCGCGCCAAACAGGAACATCAACGTGCTGAACAGGAACGTCAGGAAAAAGAACGACTAATCGCCTATTTGCAATCTCAAGGTATTGACCCAAATAATTTGCCGCCACTGATATAAGTAACAGATGGTTAGGGCACAACATTGTTCATACGTGTCAACTTAAGCTAAAAATAGCGTACTCGTTGGGTATTACGCGTCCGCCCACCGTTAAAACGGCGGTTTCATGGCCTTAGTCCATTTTAATGGACTAAAAATTCAGTCCTCTTAAGAGGACTTCTGCTATGAGCCAGGAATTTCAATTCCTGGCTGACGGGTGGTTTCACGTTAAGTTGACACCAATGAACATTGTTGTGACCCTACGATTTATGTGCTGCAAATATTATTTGAATTTGAATTCGGATTAGGCATTTGCGTAGAAAGTTATTTTAAGATTTTACGAATGCGATCGCTTAATTTAAAGTCCTAGCTAAGTATTCTCCTTCTCCTCATCTAGCGCTTTTTGAATAGCACGTCTACAAAATTCTGGTGGGTCATCTTTTGCTTTAACCTCCTCTTTCATTTCCCTAGTGACACGGAAACTTAATTGGTCAGTTAATGGTTTTTCTCCCTTTGATTGTGCTGGTTCAAAATTTTGTGGATTACCTTTAGGATTAGGCATTGTTGCGAGATATAAATAATGCTTGATACTAATGAAACCATTAGAATAGAGTTTTAACCAGTGGGTAACAAGGTTTCCAGACAGTGATACCCACCGATACCACTTTTGCAAAATGGTAATTCTATTTTATGTTCACAAGGTCAGAACTCGAAATCAAAACCATAGCTAAGTTACGGATACTGTGTCAGCGTTACGGTATCAAATCAACTGGTAACTCTGGCTATAAGGTCAGCTATATCACTTCTCTCATGGCGTTCCCTCAGCTAGCCTTGCAACAGATGAATGAGGGTAGAGGATTAAAAATACCTAGCTTTAGCAGCATTCAAAGCCTTACCGTTGCTATTGATGAGATGGGTCAACCAACGAATGAACAGATAGCGCTGATTAGGATATCGCTAGAGGGTAGGAGGGTCAATTATCCTCACAGATTCCAGCAGGAGCAATTACTCAATACCTACATGGCTAAAATCCGGCTAGAAGATGCATTAGGAATACTAACCAAGTAAAAATACAGCATCCCTGACGGGATGCTTTCTAGTAATGGGACAAGAGATAATAGAAAGTGAGCATTGCTTGAGCATATTACTTAGTATAAAAATATGCTCAAATTTCAGATTTAAACACTATCGAGCATTAATCAGAACATTACTTTTGCGTGTTTTACAGTGATAATTAGCTGGAGGCATTGATTTTGCGTGAATAATTTGTTACTGGCAGGAGATATCGGCGGCACCAAGACTATTTTGCGATTGGTTGAAACGTCAGAATCGCAGGAGTTACGTACTATTGCTCAGGAAACCTACCACAGTGGAGATTTCCCGGATCTCGTGCCGATAGTGCAGCAGTTTTTGGTGAAGAATAACGCACCAACTCCAGCAAAAGCTTGTTTTGCGATCGCTGGGCCAGTGTTCAATAATACAGCCAAGCTCACCAATCTGGCTTGGTTCCTGGATACCGAACGTTTACAAGAAGAACTAGGGATTACGGCTGTTGCTTTGATCAATGACTTTGCCGCCGTTGGTTATGGTATCTTCGGCTTAAGCAAACAAGATTTGCTAACTTTGCAAGCCGGTAAACACCAAGCAGATGCCCCTGTTGCTATCATTGGCGCTGGGACTGGCTTAGGACAAGGGTTTTTAATTAAACAAGGAAACCACTATCAAGTCTTCCCTTCCGAAGGTGGACACGCAGACTTTGCCCCTCGCAAAGAGTTAGAGTTTCAGCTATTAAAATATTTGCTGGATAAACATGACATCCAACGCGTTTCTGTAGAACGTGTAGTTTCTGGCCAGGGTATTGTGGCAATTTATCAATTTTTGCGCGACCGCAAAATTGCCACAGGATCACCAGAAGTCGCCCAAATCGTCCGCACTTGGGAACAAGAAGCCGGACAGTCAGAGAAAAGCGTTGATCCGGGTGCAGCTATAGGTAAAGCCGCATTACAAGGAAGCGATCGCCTTTCGGAACAAACCATACAATTATTTATTGACGCTTACGGTGCAGAAGCCGGTAATTTAGCACTCAAACTCCTCCCCTACGGCGGCTTATACATTGCTGGTGGTATTGCGCCCAAAATCCTCCCCTTGATTCAAAAGAGTGATTTTATGTTGAATTTCACCCAAAAAGGTAGGATGCGTTCCCTCCTGGAGGAAATACCTGTACATATTATTCTCAATCAACAAGTAGGGCTAATTGGTGCTGCTTTGTCTGCTGCTAGGTTATAACAGCTAGTACCCCCACGCGGAATTCATGAAATCTCGATTGATTTCCGCCATGAGGTACTAGCAGTAACCGTAATATCCGCAGTGTTAAAAGCAAAAACTATGACCATCAAATATTTGTTGCCATTAATTGCCACCACTTTGTTATGTAGTGGAACTGTATTAGTCGAAGCCCGTCAACCAAAAATTGCTCAATCCAAAAAGCCAGTTACTCCAGCAAAACCCAAAGTTGATCAACCAGTACAGCCCCAATGGAAATTATTTACTGCGCCAGATGGGCGCTTTACTATTTTGATGCCAGGAGTACCTGAAAGAAATACCCAAGTACAAAAAACCCACATGGGGGAGATCAATTTAAATTTATTTGTGGCTCAACCACCCAAGCAAGAAGTAGCCTATGTAGTGGCTTACAATGACTTTCCTTATAGCTATGGTCAAATGGCTAACTCCCAAGAAGTACTCAATAATGCACGGGATTTAGCTTTAAAAACTACGCAAAGTAAATTAATTAGGCAGCGAAATCTTCGGAGTTCCAATGGTCATCCCGGAAAAGAAATTGAGTATGTAAATTCTGGAGGTAAAATCACCAGATCCAGAATGTATTTTGCCAATGGGCGCTTATATCAAGTCACAGCTATAACTTCCAAAAAACAGCACAAAACTTTAGCCAAAACCATCACAGGGTATTTAAATTCCTTTCAGGTGGTTTTGAAACCTTGAAAGAACAATTACAAAGAAGACAGGAGGAAAGAAGTATGAATAAAAACTGTCTTTTCTGGATCTGAGCTACAGTTTAAAAAAAGATACTGGTACGAGACGCGTAATTCATGGCTAGTCACAATCGCTCAATTACTTGTCTATAATGAGTTTCACACGATTTTTGACTTTAGGATACTCACCTGAATCATACAAGGGACGGGCTATTTAGCCCATCCCACGAAACCATTAAAATCATCCCAATAAGTGTTTCTGCTTTGCTTTGTGCTGTGGAATTATTGACTTCTATTCAACCTGGATTTTTCTCTAAAGCCAACTTGACATCCCAGGTATACAAGCCGATTTTTTCAGGAATTTTAGAGAATCGGCCTGTGCGATAACCTCTCGATAATTCATTGAGTACCTTACTTTTGATTTCTCTAATGTCCTCAGCGTCTATATCTCCATACAGTCCACTGATTACTTCCGCCACAGTAAAGATTTTTCCTGCATTTTGCTTTAACAGAGAAGAGAGGGCATCAATTAAAAATTGACCTTCAAATTCTCTAAGCATTGGTACTACCCTTGTCTTTGGTAATACCACAGGTTTCTTTTTGGGTTTGGTAGCTTTAGAGTGAGCATCAATACCATTTTTGGAGTTGAGTAAACCTAAATCCAAGGTGTAACAACCAGGCTCATCTGGAATAGCAAACCAATTATTCCTTTCTCTACCTTGCGTGAGTGAAGATTGGACTCTACCTTTAACTACTTTAAACACGGGTGGCTCTAACTCTCCATAGAGCGATCGCACAATGAAATCTATATGACATACAGTCCCAAGATGTTCTTGCAACAGCTTTTTAATGGCTTCCATACGAGTTAAATCCTCATACTCTGGCAGCATAGGAACATCCATTATTTTGCCTGAGAAATCGTTACTCTCTAGGGATGTGCTGATGTCTGAGTTCTCATTGAAATCAGTACCAGAAGATGAATTGTCTATCTTCAAGTTGTTTGAGTCTGGGGATTCAGACTCAGCATCAATATCAGAAATACCAGCAGGAGATAGAGAAAGTAACCTCTCTCCTGGGAGGGAAGTCTCACGAGACACTTCAATTATTGCCAGCTGGTTGTTGCCGTCGGATGTTGACCAAGTAGATAACAAAGCTTCTACATGTTCGAGTTGCGATCGCGCTTGTGTATATAGGCGTTCGTACTCTTGTGTAATGCGAGCATAATGGTTTCTCAGTTCCAGTAGTGGCGAAAGCAGGGTCTGAGGAGGTGGTTCTATTTGTCCTTTAGGAGTCATACTTTAAATCAATCCAAATCAGAGTTGCTTTTGTAAGTCATTGGACGGGGTTTAGCTTTTCTCACTGAGGGTGAAGTTTTCGGTGCTTGTGGGGGGCGGCATTGCTCACAATACAATGGTCTAGTCCCATAAGTCTCTCGCTTCGTCGGTTGATCGCACTGCTTACAGACAAAGTTGAACACACGAGTGTGAATCTCTCTCTTATGTGCCCTAACTGTATATTCTCTAACGTCAATTAACTTACTAGCCATAACTACAAGTTGTGAATTCGCGTCCTATCAATATAGCTATTCAAGCAAATCAAATAGCATCAGTGTGTATTAACTTGCCAATTTTTTTAAAATAACCGATTTGGTGTCTATAAACGCGACTAAAAATTTTGCTCAAAAACCGCCTCCAGACGATAGGAGACGGCTTTTATAGCAGTGTTAGGAGTCTTAATTGTGTCTTCGATGTAGGGTTTTTTGTCTTTTATTTTGGCTTTGATGGCTGCACCCACCTTGACAACTGGGGCAATTGAGAATGATTTAGCGATCGCTGTTGAGTCTTCTATTGGACTAGGTTGAGTATCGTGCATCCCTGGGATGTAAAAATTGATCAACCCTTATAAACCTCCTACAAATCGAATTTCAATGACTCGCAAACCTCGCGATCAGTTCGCCAAGCAATTTTTAGAGGAACTACTATCACCCTTGGGTAAGGTAGAAGTCAATAAGGAGGTGATAGACGAGGCTCGCCAAATTGATGTGTTGTTTTCACCAGCACCCACATCTCTAGATCAAGCACAAGCTCTTGGACTACTAGGGAGAATCGCTGTACTCAATACAGCTTTACTCGAACCGTTTCGCAATCAACCCAGTAAGACAGAAGTGCGGAACTGTCTTCTCAAATTATTGGCAGTCATCGCTGATTCCCAACGCCAAGCCAAGCGAAAAAATACTACTTTACCAGAAGATAACTTAGCTCGGTTATGGATTTTATCACCGTCAGTTTCTCCAGGACTGCTAGACAGTTTTGGCGCTAAACTGAACTTAGGCGATTGGTTGTCTGGAGTGTATTTTCTACCTGATAGTTTCCGCACAGCAATCATCGCCATTAACGAGTTACCTGCGACACAAGAAACACTGTGGTTTAGGCTTCTGGGTAAGGGAGGTGTGCAACAACAAGCAGTCCAAGAATTAGTTGCATTACCACTAGAGAACCGACTACGTCGTAATGTTTTAGAAATAGTTTACAGATGGCGAATCAATATTATGACTCAACAAGAATTAACTCAAGAGGATGAGGAGCTAATGATCAATTTAACCGCAGCTTACGAAGAAGCCAGAGCGCAAGCTGTTCAAGAAGGCGTACAACAGGGATTTCAACAGGGATTTCAACAGGGACAACGACAAGTTGTGGAAAATTTGTTGCGATACAGATTTGGTTCTGTTGATGAAGAACTTGCAAGAGTTGTTGATGGTTTATTACAGCTATCTCCAGAAGAGTTTATGCCTTTGTGTTTGCAATTATCGCGTGAGGAATTATTAGCAAGGTTGAGTCAATAATTTGGGTGAGCAGCGTGGAGTTTGCACAAAAATATATTTATTTAGGAAAGTATCACCTAAGTCAAACTCCGCATATTAATCACTTACATTGGACGTATTTCTCAAGGTCATCAAGTATCTCATGAGCTGCAAGAATATTGAGTCCGCGCCAAACAGAAAAGTCCACCAGGTAGACTTGATTTTGCTGTACTGCTTTGAGTTTAGACCATATGGGTTTTTGTTGAAGTTGTTTGATGACAGATTTATCATCTTTTCGTAGCGGTGCAATAAACAGGATATCGCTATCAATCTTAGGTAGAAGTTCTTCTGAAATGGCTAAATCGTTGTCACCAGATTCTGCAAAAATGGGATTCAATACTCCAATATCGTTCAAAATTCCACCAGCAAAAGATTTTTTACGAGTGATAACTAATTTTCCAGCAGCGATGTGAGCAAATGATATGCGAATTTCTCTACTATTCACTATTCTTTGCTTCAACTGATTAACACGTCGATTATACTCATCTATAAGTTGAGTTCCTGTCTCTGTTTTATCCAGAACTCTTGCGACATCTTTAATGTGTTGTTTCCAATTTCCTCTAGTCTCTATCCAAGGCAAAACTACTGTAGGCGCAATTTGTGCTGCATATTGATAAACTTCTTCAAAGGAGGGGTGGGAAATAACAATAATTAAGTCGGGATTGAGTAATGTCAGTTTTTCTAGATTAGGTTGACCAGATGAACTACGTAAAATTTCAATGCCATCTGCTTTCCCTTGAAAATAACGAAAGTCATCTTCTATTTCGGTTGTGATCCACGTTGCGATCGGTTTGATGTCTAAAGCTAGAACAGATGCAAGACTATTGAAATCCAAGGTGACAATTCTTTGAGGGTTGAGGGGGATGCAGGTTTCTCCCATTGTATGTTGTACAATGCGACAATTTTTTGCTGAGGATGCTGGAAATGTGGTACTTTGATGGATACTTTGGCTACAAGCACAAATCAGCACAAATGTTACAATTCCCAGACATAGCAGATATATAAAACGGTGTAGCAACCCCTTCATGAAAACTTTCAAAACTCCCACGAAATAGTTCCCTGTACTGTAAATGGCGCACCAGGAGAGACGCGCAAGCGACTAAAAGCATTTTCAAAATAGTCTACGTTAAAGAGGTTTTTGATATTGATCGCAGCGCGTAATCGGTCTCGTTTGTAGAAGATAGCAGCATCGGTTGTGAGATAGCTAGGTACTTCAAATGTATTCCCCGTGTCTCCGGCGCGATCGCCTACATAAAAAAGTCCTAAACCAAAGCCCAAACCTTGCAAATCTCCGCGTTGAATTTGATATGTTGTCCATAAGCTAGCTGCATGAGGAGTTGTCCGTTGCACGCGGTTGCCGGTGGGAATGCTATTATCTTCGGTGACACGAGCATCGTTATAGGCATAACTGGCAAAGACATTCCATCCGGGTAAAATTTCACCTGTAAGGCTGAGTTCAATACCTTGACTACGCTGCTCTCCAGTTTGCACAGAAAAGCCTAGATTATTGGGATCGTCAGTTAAAACGTTAGATTGGGTAACATCATACAACGCCAGTGTTGTTGAAAGCCTCTGGTTTAAATCTGCTTTCACTCCCACCTCAAACTGCGTACCTCTTGTAGGCTCAAAGTCACTCCCATCAAAGGCTTGACCAATAGCTGGCTCGAATGAGCGACTGTAGTTGGCATAGAGAGAAATAGCTGGGATTGGCTGATATACAATACCTATACGTGGACTAAAGGCACTATCTGATTGACTTGTGTCTGTATCAGCGAGAAAGTCTTTGTTGGTTTGGGTGAAGGTATCAAATCTACCGCTCAGGAGTAGCTTGAGGTTGTCTGCAATTGTTACCTGATCTTGTAATATGAAACCAAGCTCATCAGTGACGGTATTGGTATCAAGTTCAAATGTAATTGCTCCCGGCGATTGACCGTAAATAGGATTGAATAAGTCAATCGGTGCGCCGGATCTACCCGTAAATTTCAAGGTATTGTTTAGCCTTCCTAGATCAATACCAAATAATAATTTATGCTTGATTGAACCTGTGTCAAACTTGCCAATCACATTCGTCGTCAGCCTATAGTCACGATAGCGATCGTTTAAATCGTTAGCTGTTCTTAGTAGTGTACGATTATCGGCTAAAAGTTGAGTCCCAATGTTGAGTCCAATACCGTCATAGTTGAGGTATCCATATCGAAAAGAATTATTTAATGACCAACTCTCATTAAATTTATGCTCTAATCTATAGCCAATTCTGGCAGTTGTCACATCAAGGTCGCCTTCATTGGTAATGCGAGTGCGGGGTATATCGCCATTGGGATTAGAAAATATCGTTCCAATTGCAGGTAAGCCCAAGTTATTGTTCTCTTGCTGTAGATTCTTATAAATTCCTTCAATGGTCAGATTCGTGTTCTCATTCAGTTCAAGGCTCAGAACTGGCGCAATTACTAAGTTTCGAGTTTGGCTCAGATCAGTAAAAAATCCTTGATCTCTGTAAGATGCGTTCAGCCGATATAGTGCCTTTTTCTCATCATCTAATGGCCCAGATAAATCTACCTCTCCACGGTAAAAATCAAAGCTACCTACAGTTGCTTCAACAAAGTAGTAGGGATCTCGTAACGGCTGTTTGGTGACAAAGTTGACTGTTCCCCCCGGAGATGTTGAACCAAGTAAAACTGAGTTTGGCCCTAGAAGAATTTCAATGTTTTCAATTCCTGTCAAATCAGGCCCCACGTTAGAAGCTAAACCGTTAGTCTCTTTAATGCCATTTAAAGTAGATTGGCTAAAAAATCCTCGTACTTGTAATCGCAACGAATCAAAATTAGAAGGTGCTGCATTACGCACACTGGGAGCATTCAGCAGCGCACTAGAAATATCGGCGCGTTGATCCTTCAGCACTTGTTGGGGAATGATCTGGATCGACTGAGGAATATCCCGTAGTGGTGTATCAGTGCGTGTTGCTGTACTCCCATTAGGTACGCGATACCCATCTTGCTCACCCGTCACCACCAACTCAATCGGCTCATCTTGTGGTGTCTCACTTGTCGGCGGTTCTGACTCAGGCTGTAGCGGTGGCTGCATTGCAGTTGCAGCAGGTGTCAAACCAAAAATTAAGCCTTCATCACTATCAAATAACTCTACAACAGGCAACCCTGTATCACCTGTTACCATCACCCGCGCAGTGTTGGCATCTAAATTTGTGACAGTTATCTCAGTAATCCCCGTAATTGGTTTTTCGGAACGGAATGTAAAAGCATCGCCATTTGGTAGCCGCAGTTGGGCGCTGGGTATATCAGCAATGAAGTTATTTCCCTCACTGCGATTTGTGATTTGTAATTTTTCACCAGAGGTAGTCTGTAAAATTACTTCCACACCTTTATCTGTAGGATTCGCTTTCACACCTGTTATGGAAATAACTTCTGATGCGGGAGGTGTTTTAGGTGTTGGTGACTGTACAAGTAAATCTGCTGTTTGGGAAATAGACTCAATTTCACTGATACGAGGAATTTCTCTAGCTTTAGCAGGATAGGTCAACAGTAAGAACAAGACAATGATTCCACATTTGTAACTCAATACCTCAAGTAACCGTAACATTCCCCACACTCCACATTCAGGTAGTTCTAAATTTAAAGAGAATACTTCTCAAATAGCTTGTATGCAGAGTTTAGAATTTTTATGACAATCGAGTCTATCCCTAGAGGGCGAGTTTTTATCCTCAAAAGGCGAGTCCTTAGGGGAATACCTTTTTCATCGAGACTGTCTTGCTATATCTGCTAAAATTCGTTTATGTTTGATAATGTCTGCAAGTTCCTTGCTGAAAATTTTGCTACCGACTTTGCCACCTGGCTTTTAGGAGAACCAATTACTCTCACTCAATTAAGTCCCAAAGAATTATCTCTTGAACCAATCCGTGCAGATGCCTTGATATTACTGCAATCAGATGAAATTGTGCTGCACGTTGAATTTCAAACTCAACCCGATGTTGCTATTCCCTTTCGCATGGCAGATTACCGCTTGCGCGGGTATCGTCGTTTTCCTCAAAAGCGAATGCGACAAGTAGTCATTTATTTGACTAAATCTACATCTGAACTTGTCTATCAAACAGCCTTTTCCCTTGAAAATTTGCAACATCAATTTACAGTAATCCGTCTGTGGGAGCAATCCACAGACATATTTCTGCAAACTCCAGGCTTACTGCCATTTGCTACTTTAAGTAACACCAGCGATAAAATCAACGCATTACAGCAAGTGGCTACTCAAATCGATCAAATCACCGACAGAAGAACGCAAAGTAATATTACAGCATCAGCAGCCCTTTTAGCTGGGCTAGTATTAGAAGAGGAAGTGATTCAACGTTTACTTAGGAGAGACATTATGCGTGAGTCAGTCATCTATCAATCAATAGTAGCTGAAGGTCTAGAAAAAGGTCGAGAAGAAGGTCGAGAAGAAGGTCGAGAAGAAGGTCGAGAAGAAGGTCGAGAAGAAGGTCGAGAAGAAGGTCGAGAAGAAGGTCGAGAAGAGGGGATTAGGTGTGTTGCCATTAATATGCTCAAAGAAGGAATTTCCCCGGAGACTGTAGCTAAATTAACAGGTTTGTCTCTTGAGGTGGTGCAACAGTTAGAAATTACTTAAGATTTTCTCCCTTTAAATAAGCACTGGGAGTGATACCAAATTTCTGTTTAAAGGCACCTGCAAAGTGACCTAAATGTTCATAACCCACAGTATTCGCTACTTCAGCAACGCTCATTTTACCTTCAGATAAAAGTAACCGTGCCTGTTCCATGCGGAATTTGTGCAAGTAGCCAAAAACTGTACTACCCAAAACTTTACGAAAGCCTTGCTTGAGCTGATGGTGATTCAGTCCAACTAGCTGCGCCAATTCCAAAACTGAAGGAGGGTTGTCAATACGGCACTCTAAAATATGTTTGGCATGATGAATCTGATCAACTAAACCTTTTTTTAAGGTATGACGACAATTTTCTGTTGTTTCTGCTTGCATTTGTTGTTGTAAACGCAAAGCGATTAATTCTAAAATTTTACTCTCTAGGTAGAGACGTTTCACCAAGCCTTGAAAGGGACATTGCCAAATCTGCTGCAAGGCTATTTGCATTTGGCTGGTAATAATTCCGTTGTGAAAGCAGTGCTTTTGATCGGGTTGGCGAAATAGGTGTTTGAGTTGGGAGGGAATGGTATCATCAAAACCCATAAATCTTTTGAAGATTCCAGGTTCTATATGCACTTTGACGGCTTTATTTGGCTCGTTAGACAAACTCTCATGAAATAATTGTGGTATAAAACCACTGCCTGATATGATGCTATTCCCCGCACAATTTAAGCCATAACGCCGACAATTTAACCCACCGGAAATTTGAAAATAGAATCCCAAGGGATGCACCATTTCTGGATAGTCAATAGTGATGTTTTGATGTACTTGGTAGTCTTCAAGTGTCAGGTTAAATCCCTGGCGTAACTCAATATTTAAGATATTTCCCTGACCGAATTGTTGGGGATATTGCCACAAATCTTCCGAGTAATTACTTTCTGTATCTGTATATTCTTTGACTAAATCGACTTGTTCGTCGAACTCCTGATGTGAAATGATCGTGGTCATGATGTTGCGATTATATATTTCAAGTTAAGAATAATTATTAGTAATAAAGCTCGAAAGACTTTTGTATAAAAACATACTAAATTTTGCGGTAATAAAGTTGCCGGCAGGTGCGATCGCTGATCCGCCAAACTAATACCAATAGGACCAGCCCTTTCAAGGTGCATCAAAATTCTTGAAAATAAAGACTTGTATAACCGCTCACCTCCGTGTCCTCTGTCTTGAAAAGTTCTGATGCCTGTGGCAAGCCACCCTCCGGGTGTCTACGGTGGCTTCCTCCGCTCAGACTTTTCGCTGCGCCCTCTGCGGTTAAATTAATTACTTTTTAACCGCAGAGAAGCAGAGTCAGCAGAGAGAAAAAAAGAAATTTCACGAGTCACCTTGAAAGGGCTAGTCCTAACCAATTTCAATAATCTTGGTGACAGATGCAAGGTGGGTGAGGACAAACAACCGTACTCTGCCGATTCCGCTTTAGTGATATACCCCTATAGTGATATTTGTCACATTCTTTTTACAAAGTGCGTTTGTATTATTTTATGCTAGCGTTTAAGCAATTATTGCAAACATTGATCAGTCTCGGCATGGTTGATAGCTAGTGTAAAAAAACTCAGAACCTAACAAGAAATCATATCAAGAAACTGTAAAATTTTTTTCGATATCTGTTGAAAAAAGGTAGCAATAAGTTTAAAGTATTATTTTAAATGACTACCATCAAAACAGTGTATATATTTGCTAGCTCCCAGAACCATGATGATTTAACAACTGATTACTTACTAGAAAAATTCTTAACTAGGATGCCAGAAGCATAGTTAACTGTTGAGAGTATTAATGATCAAGCAGCAAAAACCAGTGGTCAAAACAGCAAGAGCATGACAAAAGCAACCACAGCATTACCTAGAGGCTGGAAAACACCGTCAGTATCACCTTTAGTAGGATTGGTTTTAGGACTGATAATCCTACTAATTTCCTTGGTATATAGTGTCACGTTGGGAGCGGCAGACATCCCTCTGGAGAAGATTTTGGCATCCTTTGTCAGCTTTGATGGTTCCTATGAACATTTAGTAATTCAGACTGTGAGATTACCGCGATCGCTAATTGCTATTCTTGTAGGGTCAGCCCTGGCCGTATCTGGAGCCTTAATGCAAGGTTTGACGCGTAACCCTCTGGCAGATCCAGGGATCTTGGGTATTCAGTCAGGCGCAGCAGTAGCAGTAGTTGTAGCGACTTTTGTCTTTGGCAGCGCATCCTTGAATGTTTACACGATTGTGGCGTTTCTAGGTGCAGGAGTTACGGCAATATTAGTCTACTTCCTTGGTTCTTTGGGACGGGGAGGAGCTACCCCATTAAATCTGACGGTAGCAGGTGCAGCTTTAACTGCACTCATCTCTTCCGTGACCACTGCTATTCTCATCGTCAGTCAACGCACCTTAGAAGAAATTAGATTTTGGTTAGCGGGTTCATTGGCTGGACGTGATATCAATATGTTCTTCCAGGCATTACCCTTCGTGGTGATTGGTTTAGTAGTGGCTTTTGCCCTTGGTAGACAAATTACTACCATGAGTCTAGGTGAGGATGTCGCTAAAGGCTTGGGGCAACAAACAGCCTGGGTGAAAATCATTACTGCTATTAGCGTTGTGATATTGGCGGGGACATCAGTAGCTATTGCTGGGCCTATCGGCTTTATCGGTTTAGTCGTTCCCCACGTCGTGAGATTTTTCATTAAGGCTGATTACCGTTGGATTTTGCCTTATTCAGCATTGTTAGGCGCAATTTTACTCTTAGTTGCAGATATTGCTGCCCGTGTGTTGCTCAAACCCCAGGAATTACCTGTAGGTGTGATGACAGCACTCGTGGGCGCTCCTTTTTTTGTGTATTTGGCTAAGTCAAAGGTGAAAAAATGAAGGTTGATTGGCTAGTCATTCGTTCTTCGGCGATATCTTTGCGGATTGACCGACGTGTACCACCGATGCTGCTGTGTTTGGCAGTGGTAATTGTAGTGGTGATGGTCATGAATGTTGGACGGGGTGAGTATCCGATCGCACCCTTAGATATCATCAAAACAGTCTTGGGTATAAATACAGGCAACCCAGACCATGCCTTCGTAATTCATAACCTGCGTCTACCCCGTACCATAGTAGCTTTTATGGTAGGCGTGGCGTTTGCGATTTCGGGTACTATTTTCCAAGGCTTGACCCGTAATCCCCTAGCTGACCCTGGTATTATCGGCATCAATGCTGGGGCGAGTTTGGCCGCAGTCGCAGTAATTGTACTGTTTCCAGCAGCACCAATTTATGCATTACCCCTGTCAGCCTTTGCCGGTGCATTACTGATGGCGGCGTTAATTTACGCTTTGGCTTGGAATAAAGGTAGTTCCCCGATTCTATTAATTTTGATGGGTGTGGGTTTATCTGCGATCGCCTCTGCGTTCACGAGCTTGTTAATTACCTTTGGCGAAATCTACAGCGTCAGTGATGCTTTGGTATGGTTGGCTGGTAGTGTCTATGGACGCACCTGGGAGCAAGTTTTTTCTTTCTTACCTTGGTTGATTGTTTTTGTCCCCATAGCATTGACGCTAGCAAGACATTTAAATGCGCTGAACTTAGGAGATGATGTCGCCAAAGGTCTGGGGACTCGTGTGGAATGGCAGCGTGGTTTACTGGTGCTAGTGGGTGTCGCCTTAGCGGGTGCAGGAGTCGCCACTGCGGGAATGATTGGCTTTGTGGGGTTAATTGCACCCCATTTAGGACGACAGTTGGTAGGTACCAACCATGAAGGCTTGATTCCCACCTCGGCATTGTTGGGAGGCGTGATTGTTGTTGCCGCAGACTTGTTAGGCAGAACCCTATTTGCACCCATCGAACTCCCTTGTGGCGTAGTAACTGCTGCTATTGGCGCTCCTTATTTTCTCTATTTGTTAATTCGTAACCGTAAAAAATAATGGTATCAACTATGAAAGGACTATCAACCAAAGGTCTGTCTTTAGCTTACGATGGCGTCTCAATTATCCGTGATTTAAATTTGGCTATACCCGCCGGACAAATTAGTGCTTTAGTGGGTGCGAATGGTTGCGGTAAATCAACACTGTTAAGAGGACTGGCTCGACTACTTAAACCTCATGGTGGCACTGTATATCTGGATGGGCAATCTATTTTTAACCTTTCCACCAAAGAAGTAGCGCAACAACTAGGAATTTTACCCCAAAGTCCAGTTGCACCAGAAGGATTAACAGTCAGAGATTTAGTAGCACAGGGACGTTACCCCTATCAAAATTGGTTGCAGCAATGGTCAGCTAAAGATGAAAAAATTGTCCAACAGGCGCTAGAGACTACAGACTTATTAGCGTTGGCACAAAGAGCATTAGATACATTATCTGGTGGACAAAGACAACGTGCTTGGATTGCAATGGCACTAGCACAAGATACAGATATTTTACTATTGGATGAGCCGACTACCTTTCTCGATTTGGCGCACCAGATAGAAGTTTTGGATTTGTTGTACGAATTGAACCAAACTCAGGGGCGGACGGTTGTCATGGTGCTGCATGATTTAAATCAGGCTTGTCGTTATGCAGATTATTTAGTTGCTGTCAAAGATGGTCGGATTTTTGCGGCTGGGGAACCAAAGCTTGTGATGACTGAAGATATGGTTTACGAGGTTTTTGAGTTAGAGTGCCGTATTATTCCTGACCCCATTCTGGGAACGCCGATGTGTGTACCAATAGGACGTAAGGGGAAATTACGGGCTGTTTGATTTGGAATTATGTCACTCAAAATTCAAAGATAGGAAAAAAGCAGTATGAATATTGGTGTATTTGTTAGTGCTTTAGGCAGTGCCAGTGTAGAATTTATGGAAACAGCAGCAATTGCTTATGCGATCGCTCGTTCTGGTTATCCACGAGAAGCGAGTTTAGGAGTAATCGTGGGTTTGTCTGTTGTTAGTGTAGCAGCGATAATATTAGGAACTCAATTACAAGCTATTCCCCTAGAATTACTGCAAATTGTTATTGGCTTGTTGCTACTGTGGTTCGGTTTCGGGTGGGTGAAAAAGTCTGTTTGGCGACAAGTTGAAGGTAAACGCGCTGGATGGGTTAGTGACCCACTCACCTCTGAAGGGATTTTTTTAGAGACGGAAAATACTGGTTTCAACTTCCTGAATTTTATTTTAATGACTAAAAGTGCTGCTCTTGAAGCATTAGAAGTAGCCATTATTGTCACCACTCTTGGTTTAGCATCAAGTGCTTGGCATGAATCTTTATCAGGAGCAATTTTAGCATTTTTATTAACAACTGCTGTAGTAACTTTGTTACATGGACAATTGCTTAAAGTTCCAGAAATCTTAATTAAGCTAAGTGCAGGTATCATGCTAATGGCATTTGGTACTTTTTGGATAGGCGAGGGATTAAATTTCAAATGGTTCTTTGGAGAAATAACGCTTTTAATATTGATAACTTTTTATGGAACGATCAGTTTTCTAGTAATTCGTTGGTTACAAACCAAGCAACCTGCATAAATGAAGGAGCAATTTACCCAAAGCTAAAATAATGAACTACAATTATCTTCCCATAACCCTATTCTCTCGGTGCAAAACCTAGGTCGCAGAATTGAGCAACAGTGGATTTGGAGTGATCTCAGTTTTCAATTGTTTCCAGGAGAGCGAGTCGCAGTAGTGGGTGCTTCTGGATCTGGTAAAAGTTTACTACTACGAGCATTAGCTGGTCTAGATCCAATCCAAACAGGGCAAATTACTTTTCAAGGACAGCCGTTGGAGTCCTGGTTTGTACCTAATTATCGTTCCCAAATCATTTACTTACACCAACGGCCAGCCCTTTGGGAAGGAAGTGTAGAACAAAACCTCCAGCGAGTTTATCAATTAGCAGTTCACCGCAATCAGATTTACAACCGCCAGTTAATTCTTGATTATCTGCATATTTTGCATAAACCAACAGATTTTTTGCAGCGTCCCATTAGAGCTATTTCTGGTGGTGAAGGACAAATTGTGGCGTTTTTGAGAGCTTTGCAACTTTCACCTTCAATCCTACTACTAGACGAACCTACTGCTTCCTTGGATACTGAAACAGCCCAAAGTTTAGAGGCTTTAGTTACAGTTTGGCAAAATGAAGACCCACGACGGGTCTATCTTTGGACAAGTCATGACCCGAAGCAATTAGAACGCATTACCAACCGCCAAATTACTTTGAAGGAAAAAGATTGATGGGTAGCAGCTATATCCAAATTGGTTACGGACAAGTAGCTTTAGCGACTTTATTTATTTTGATCAATATGGGGCTGTCTTTTGGTTTGCGGTTGGGATTAGAGCAAAGCCTGGGTATAGCCGCATTCAGGATGGTTGTACAGTTGTTGCTGGTAGGGTATATATTGCAGTGGGTATTTACTCTGAGTAACCCTATATTGATTATACTTTTAGCTTTAAGTATGACAATGATAGCTGGCGTATCTAGTGTTAACCGCACCCGGAGAAGATTTGCGAGTATTTATTGGAGTAATTTTATTTCGCTGTTGAGTGGGTCTTTTGTGGTCACGGGAATAGTAGTTAGTGGAATTTTGCGCGTCCAGCCTTGGTACGAGCCGCAGTACCTCATTCCCCTGTTGGGTATGGTGTTGGGTAATGCCCTCACAGGTACATCCTTGAGTTTAGATCGGTTTATGGAAGACTTAACTAATCGTCGGGAAGAAATAGAGGCGTTATTAGCTTTGGGTGCTTCTCGTTGGGAAGCTGCACATCAACCGATTGGGGAAGCTCTGAGAACGGGGATGATTCCTACCATTAATTCCATGATGGTGATGGGAGTAGTTAGCCTACCCGGTATGATGACTGGTCAGATTCTAGCTGGAGCAAATCCTAGTGATGCCATACGCTACCAGATTGTGATTATTTTTGCACAGGCAGCCGGGACAGCGATCGCCACAATGGGCGTAGTTATCTTGGCTTTTCTGGTTCTATTTAATCGAGATCATCAGCTGGCTGATTTGTTACGTAAGCTTGATTAACTAAATTTTCTTCTTGATCCATTACGCGCTAAATTTTTGAGAAATACTCTTATTAATTACTGAGTGCGATCGCCATGAAATTTTCAGAGCTAGTTTACTGGGACGTAGATCTAAATGGCTTTAGGTTATACGAAAACTTCTCTTTTCAAGAAACATCCAATATAGGACGCATCGAAGTTTTAACAGGCCCGGCGTCGGTGCAATATATCAAATCACCTCACCCCAGACTGCACTCGCCACAAACTCGCGTAAATACCATCTTTGAGCAATAAATCCTCATGGTTCCCCGCCTCTACCAACTCTCCCCATTCCATGACATATATACAATCAGCATTGCGGATAGTAGAAAGACGATGAGCGATCGCAATGGTAGTCCGATTCACGGTAATCTTGTCTAAAGAACGTTGAATAGCCGCTTCTGTTTCATTATCCACCGCAGATGTCGCCTCATCCAAAATCAAAATCGGCGGATTTTTCAAAACTGCTCTAGCTATAGCAACACGTTGGCGTTGTCCCCCAGACAACTTTTGCCCTCGTTCCCCAACTATTGTGTCGTAACCTTGGGGCAGTCGCATAATAAAATCATGGGCTTCAGCAATTTTCGCAGCATTCACAATAGCTTCATCAGTAGCCTCAAAAGTACCGTAAGCAATATTTTCTGCCACCGTACCATGAAATAAAAATACATCTTGACTAACTAAACCAATACTGCGACGCAAATCGGATAAATTCAACTTTTGAATATCAATCCCATCAATGGTAATTGAGCCATTAGCAACATCATAAAACCGCAATAATAGTTTTACTAAGGTGCTTTTACCTGAACCTGTAGAACCAACAACCGCAATGGTTTTGCCAGCAGGAATATGTAAGGATAATTCTTTAATTATTGTTGCACTATTTCGATAAGCAAAAGTAATTTTTTTAAACTCAACTTCTCCCTGTACTTGCTCTAAAACTAAAGGCATATCTCCCGTAATAATTTGGATGGGAGTATCTAACAAATCCATCACCCGCTTCGTGGAAGCCATTGCTCGTTGATATCGGTCAAAAGTTTCTCCTAAAAAAACCAACGGCCACAATAATCTTTGAACCAAAACTAGTAAAACACTATAATTACCGATAGATATTCTACCAGAATATGCTGCCATACCTCCCAAGAACAATAAAGCCGTAAACCCAACTAAAACCAACATTCTAATTACAGGCACAAAAGCAGCAGAAAGTTTAATCGCTTTGGCATTACTTTTTCTATAAGCTTCGCTTTCTTCTGCTAGTCTGAGATTTTCATAATTTTCTGCTGTAAAACTTTTAATTGTCGTAATACCACTAATATTATTAGCTAAACGTGAATTGAGAAAACTAACTTTTTCTCTCACATCCGCATAACGAGGTTCAAGGCGTTTTTGATATATCAATGAACCCCAAAGAATAAAAGGCATAGGCAACATTGCTGCTAGAGTAATGTTGATAGGTAAAATGAAGAAAGCACCACCAATTAAAATTATCAATGAAGTTGTCACTTGGATAATTTCATTTGCTCCTCCATTTAAGAAGTCTTCGAGTTGGTTGATATCATCACTGAGAATCGACAACAAACCGCCTGTACTGCTGTCTTCAAAATAGGCTGACTCTAATTGCTGTAAATGATTATAGGCATCTAAACGTAAATTATGTTGAACATTTTGAGCTATATTTCGCCACAATCTATCATAAGCGTACTGAGAAAGTGATTCAAATATCCAAATAATAACGGTGACTAACGATAGTAGCGCAAATTGCCATAGTACATCTTGAAGGCCAAATTTACCGATTAAGGAATTTTGTTTTTGGACTAATATATCTACAGCAACACCGACTAACCAAGGCGGTGCTAAATCCAAAATAGTATTAATTACAGAATAGGTAGAGGCTTGATAAATTTGTCCCCGATATTTTTGTCCATAGTTGAGTAAACGTTGGAGTGGGGAGCGTTTGTTTGGTAAAGGAGGAACTTTTGCCGTCATTGTAATAGTTAAAGTTCAGGACTTGATATTTTTTAGTTAGTCATTGCGATGTCTAACGACAAGTCGCTTCTCTACGAGACGCTACGCAAACGCGCCAACGCAGTTGACCAAAATACCTGAATTTTACTAGTTTTTACAGATAAAATCTATCCAAAAACGGCAAATTTTTATCCCAAAAAGGCAATTTATGATTAATGGTGGATTTTCCAAACGTCCTTGTAAAATTTCTTTGGCATGATGAATCTTGGCAATAGTTTCTTTTTTTTAATCGTGGTGGTAATTGCGATCGCGTATTATCTGCCCAAAAAGGAGCTAACTGCAAAGCCATCAATCCTATGATATTACCTTGCAAATAAATCCGCTTGGCTGTTCCCTGATATGGGCAGTTAATTATTTGCAGCACGACACCTTGGATAGTTGCATTAGTTTTGGGATAAATTAATGTTTGCCAATGGCTTTCTTTTGTCAATATTTTGTGACATAAGGCATGATTGGACTCTAGTTAGTACAGAAACCTGTACCAACTAGAATCCACCGTGGGCGATCGCATCATCCGTACACCCATTAATGATATAGATTCCTTATTGCTAATATCCTCATGATTGTTGTAAATTAACTATTACTACTTTCATAGTTAAGAATAACTTGCAATTTCCCACTAAAATTGCCGTTAAAACATGACAAATATCCTGACGGAAGAGCAAATCAATCAAATTGAACAGGAAACTCTAGAAAATTTAGAGGTATCTTATAACACTAAAGGTTTTGACCAAATTCAGAGAGTTCGCAACAGCTTATATGATACATATTATCAAGTAGTTAAATTCCGTCCTGGATTAATTCTAGAAATTTTTAATGATTATTACTACCAGCAAGTTAGTAGTAAAGTTAATCACTATGGTGATTACGTACTAACAGCCAAATTTTATTTATCAGGTAATCATAATGTAATTTGTCCAGGGATTCCAGGAGTTACAGAAAATTATCAAGAAACAGTAGGGAATAATTACCTATTCTACTTACCTGATATTGAAGAAATAGAAGAATATTTTGCAGGCGATCGCATCTATTTAATTAAAATTTGTATAGACCTAAACTTCTTTAAATCCTTCATCGATGGACTAGAACATCTACCCAAACAGTTACAGCCTTTCTTAGAAAAAGAATCTCCTCCTCTGTTTCACCGTCCAGTCGGTAAGATTAGCCTTTCCATGCAAACAGCATTACAGCAACTTCTCAATGTACCCTATCAAGGGATGATACAAAAAATGTATCTCGAAGGCAAAGTCTTAGAATTACTGGCTTTGCAGTTTGCTCAACTCATAGAATTTGACGGGGATAAACAACCTTTAATTAATCTCAAAGCTGATGATGTTGAGAAAATTTATCACGCCAAGGATATTTTAACCAAAAACTATGATCATCCACCCTCATTAATTGACTTAGCGAAAAAAGTTGGTGTTAATGACAACAAACTCAAGTATGGTTTTCGTGAAGTATTTGGCACTACAGTATTTGGATATTTGCGTGACTATCGCTTAGAAGTAGCGCGAAAGTTGCTACAGGAACAGAAGCAAAATGTGAGAACTGTAGTCAACACAGTCGGTTATGCCAATCAAAGTCACTTCGCCGCCGCATTTAAACGTAAGTTTGGTATTACTCCCCAAGATTGTCGGTTAGGTCGATTTTTAGAGAAGTGTTAAATTTTTTAATCCCAATTATGATCTTGATTTACCTGCAATACCTGATGAAGCTTACTTTTACAATACAACGGATATACGATTGAACTCTTGGAAAAAATAGGGTTTCAACCTGTATTTTTGCCAGATATAGAACGAAAAGCAGGAATAAGACCACAAATTAACCTGGAAACCCTGGCTCAACTTGATGCGGATATTGTAATTGTTAGTACCTGGACAAATAATTGGAATGGTAAATCTACTTATACCGTTCCCCTCAAAGAACTCCAAGAAAAATGGGCTAAAAATCCCCTGTTGCACAATTCACGAGCCTGGAGAGAAGGAAAGGTTTACTTTGTGGACTACACCCTCTGCGGTGGTGTAATTGGCGCACCTATTGCCAATACTCTCATCTTGGAACAACTACCCTCACTCTTGCTTTCATACACAGTCTCCAAATAAGAAAATTTCCTGTTTCTGCATCTCCACTTTTGTTATCAGCTATTTGCTGCTTACTTGCGGGTTAATGTCAAAAATTAATCAACCTCTCCCTCTATGGTCTAAAACTCTCCGTCTACTATATAGACTTACACCTCGTAAATTACATAAACTCTTTCCACAGACAATTGCAAATTAGTTGCAATATTGAGTTTGACTTTGTGGAGTGAGGGGTATGGAGTCTCGACCATCGAAAGAAATTATCTCAGCCGGGATTGTGTTGGCATTTGTATCATTGCTTGTACAACCATCTATTGCGGAAACCAAATCACATCATTTTAGCAGTACAGCGAAGTTACTACTGGTGCAACAAAGTGATGTTTTATCTGTGAAAGTTACAGGCGTAAAAGTCACTAATACAGATAAAGGTATCGAAGTGACTTTAGAAAGTGCCAACCCAGAAGCACTTCAAGCTGTGATTAAAAGTGCAGAGAATAATTATATTGCAGATGTCTCTAATGCAGTCTTAGCACTACCTGAAGGTAAAGATTTTAGTATTGCTAATCCAGTAAGCGGGATTGTCTCTGTAAGTGTTACTCAAGCTGATGCTAATACTGTACGGGTAACGGTAACAGGTGAGGCAGGTTTACCAACAGCAGAGTTATTTGATAGTGAAGAAGGATTAATCTTTGCACTTGCACCAGTAGCTGAAGCAACACAATCATCAGAACAAGCAACAGCCGAAACCGATGAACCTATTGAATTAGTGGTGACAGCTACACGGACAGGTGAAGAAGTACAAAATATACCGCGATCAGTAACAGTAATTACCCGCGAGCAACTTCAGCAGCAAACTACGGTTAATCGTGATTTGCAAAGTATTTTGAGTAACACTGTTCCTGGTTTAGGAGCTAGTTCAGACTCACAACAAAGTTTTGCTCAGACTTTGCGCGGAAGACCCCCTTTGGTATTGGTGGATGGAGTACCCATTAGCTCTAATATAGATAATGATACATCCGTGGCAAATCTACGTCGGATTGATGTTGAGGCAATTGAAAGGATAGAAGTAGTACGAGGACCAAGTGCTGTTTATGGTGATGGTGCTGCGGGTGGAGTGATTAATATTATTACCCGAAGACCTGACCAAGACCGAGTAGTTTCCAACGCAGAAATTGGGGTACGTTCCGTTGGTAACTTCAAATCTGATAGTTTTGGTAACTTCATCAGCTACGGTATTTCTGGTAAGCAAGGAGGGGTAGATTTTATCGCTTCTTTCACCCGTGATAGCTTTGGAATACCTTTTGATGCAGAAGGCGATCGCATTCCATTATTTGGTGATGCAGAAGCCGAGAGTGCTTCGATTAACTTTTTAGGTAAGCTGGGGTTGGAATTGGGTTCGCAACAGCGATTACAAATTACAGCTAATTACTTTAACGATAATCAAAATCAATACGGAGATTATGATTTAACTGTAGGAGAAATACCAGGAATTCAAAAAGCACGTCTCTTAGATAGACCAGTCGAGTTTGTTAATTCCTCAGATCCTTTTAACCGAGGAACTGTAATTCAACTTGATTACACCCACAATAATATTCTGAGTAGTCAACTGCAAGCACAAGGTTATTATCGTCAAACAAAAACAGCTGCAACCTTATTTGATAACCGCATATTTGATCCAGATAGCATTTTAGATATTGGTCGTTCGGTAGTTACCTCAGAACGATTTGGAGGACGTTTGCAGTTAGATACACCTTTATCAAGTAACTTAAACTTACTTTGGGGTGCAGATTACTCAAATGAAGATAGCAAAGGAAATTACGATTTATTCGATGTTGACGAATTTGATAACAGTGATGGAAGAAGAGCGCGAAAAATAGGTTCATCAATTCGTATTGCTCCTTTTACTATCAAAAATTTGGGTATATTTTCCCAAGTAAAATGGGATGCGAGTGAAAAAGTATTCTTGAGTGGCGGGGTACGCTATGAAAATATCAATGTATCTGTTATTGATAATTGGGTGGATGGACAAACCGGATTATCCTCTAGAGGCGGAGAAAAAACTTTAGATGATGTGATATTTAACGCTGGTGTAGTTTACAAAGCAACCCCAACAATTAGTCTGTTTGCTAATTTTGCTCAAGGATTCTCACTTCCAAATATTTCAAGGATAGTACAGCGTCCACGAGAAGGATTCAATTTTGCTGAAGACGTGGAACTATCATCACCACAAAAAGTTGACAGCTACGAATTAGGGATTCGTGGACAGTGGAACAATTTCCAAGCTTCCTTAGCTGGATTTTATAGTTATTCTAGTTTAGGAACTACAGTACAATTTGAAGATTTTGGCAGCGACTTTAGGATTTTACGCGCTCCCCAACGCAATTATGGCATTGAATTAGCAGTAGATTGGCAACCCAGTAATAAATGGAAATTGGGAAGCACATTGACTTGGAGTGAGGGGGAAAGGGAAGACTCGGAAACAGGCGAATTTGTCGCCATTACTGGTTATGAAATTTCACCTCTGAAACTCACAGCATATTTAGAAAACGAAACACTACCAGGATGGAACAACCGCTTACAAGCGTTATATATTGGCAACAGAAACCGTGCTTTTAATGCAGGAATTGACCCAATTGGTATAGACAGTTATTTTGTCATGGATTTAATCAGCAGTCTCAAGCTGGGTGATGGTACGTTGAGTATAGGTGTAAGGAATTTGCTTAATAATCAATACTTAAATGTTACCAACCAAATCAACGCTGGTTATGATGATTCCTATGCCTTAGCTGCAAGAGGTCGCAGTTTTACTTTAAATTATCGGTGGAGTTGGTAATTTTAATGGCGGTTGATACCGCCATTAAAGTGCAAATTTATTTTTTATAAATCAAAGCATAAAAGTTATTAATTACCTATATTATGAAATTCGGTAAAATATTACTATTAATCACGTTCACATTTATCATAATTACAGCTTGCTCTAACTACTTACCCCCAAAAAATACAATTTCAAGCTCTAATTTAGACATATATAAGTGTAAAGTAGTTAAGCATAATTTAGGTGAAAGTTGTATTCCTTTGCAACCTCAACGGATTATCGCACTAGATGAGATAATGATGGAAATCTTGCTAGCACTGGATTTGAAACCAGTAGCAGCACCTGAACCAACATTAGCAGGTAGTAAAAGGCTTAAATTTGGCGAAAAAGCTGGAAATATAGCAAATTTAGGGAAAGAAAGTCATCTAAATTTAGAAAAAATAGTAAGTTTAAATCCAGATTTAATTTTGGGTTTTTCTTTTGGAATAGAACAAAATTATAAATTATTATCCCATATTGCTCCCACTGTTGGAGTTGATTATGTCCAAGCTGGTTGGAAAGATGCTTTATTGAGTGTTGCTGAAATCATCGGTAAAAGTCAAAAGGCGCGAAAATTATTAGACGAATATCAACAAAAAATAGCAGTATTTCGTCAGAAAATAAGTCATCAAAAAACAGTTACTGTTATCCGTTTTTATAGTGGTAATATTACTCCGGAATTTCGCAATAAATTTTCATTTCCTGTTAGTATTATTACTGAAGTAGGGTTATCTATGCCAAAAAAACAAAACCCACTAACAAGCCATGGTGAATCTCCTTATGTATCAGTAAGTTTGGAACGGGTAGATTTACTTGATGCTGATATTTTGTTTGCAGCATTAGATCCTAAATCTGAAGACAGCTTCCAAAAATATCAAAATAGCCCTTTATGGCAACAATTAAATGTCGTCAGAAATAACCGTGTATATACTGTTGATTCAAGTTACTGGATTTTTGGCAATATTCTGTCAGCAAATGCTATTTTAGATGATTTGTTCACACATTTAGTGAAAGCACCATGATAATTGATGATAAAAATAGATAAATACGGCAAACGTCTTAAAGAATAGCTAATACTTAATAAGTAATATAATCAAGTTTTCAAAAATGCTAGAAGAACAAAAACCAGCTAGTATGCGTAATTTTCTCATCGTTTGGCTTGGTCAATTAGTTTCTACCATCGGTAGCAATATGACTGACTTTGCAATTGAAATTTGGGCATGGGAAATTACAGGTAAAGCCACAACCCTGACTCTGGTAGTTTTTTTTAGTTTGTTACCAAGTATTATTATTACTCCCATTAGTGGTGTAATTGTAGACAGATTTAACCGCAAATTTTTAATGATGGTGGGTGATACAGTTGCAGTTCTCAGCACAATTGTAATTTTGTTGTTGCATCTTACCAATAATCTACAGATTTGGCACTTCTACCTGACAGGCGCGATTGTTGGAACTTTTAATCAATTTCAATCTTTGGCGTACTCAGCATCAGTATCACTGATGATTCCTAAACAACACTACACCCGCGCTAGTAGTCTAGAATTTTTATCCGGTTACGGTAGTCAAATTATTGCACCTGCTTTGGCAGGGTATCTTTACATAGTTATTGGTTTTCTAGGAATTTGGTTAGTTGATATCTTTACTTTTGCTATCGCAATTAGCAGCTTATTTTTAGTTAGTATTCCGCAACCAGTGCAAACGACAAACAACGAAAGAGTAGTTGATATTTGGCAAGATTTGGGATTGGGTTGGCGTTATATTACTACTCATAAAAGTTTGCTGGCATTGTTAATAGTTAATTTATTGTTTTGGCTACCCCATGATATTGGAAACTCCCTTTACTCGCCAATGATTTTGTCGCGCACTAATAATAATACTTTAGTGCTAGGTAGCTTGGCTGCTGCGGCTGGTTTTGGTGGTGTGACAGGGGCGATAATTGTTAGCACTGCGGGTGGTTTTAAACGGAAAATTAAAGGCGTTTTATTGGGGATGATGGGTGCAGGTATCAGTAAAATTGTTTTTGGTTTGGGTAGAACTCCTTGGGTTTGGATTCCGGCGCAATTTTGTTCTTCTTTTAATTTCCCTTTGAATGGCAGTTCGGATAGTGCTATTTGGTTAGCGAAGGTACCTCCTAATGTGCAAGGAAGAGTTTTTGCAGCGCGATCGCTACTTTTACAAATCGCTTCTGCGGTAGGCTATTTAATAGCAGGCCCATTGGCAGATCAAGTTTTTACACCAGCCTTGCAATCAGGGGGTGTTCTGGTGGGTATTCTCGGCGGATTATTTGGGACTGGTACTGGTGCAGGGATAGCACTGTTATATGTGATATGCGCCTTGTCTATGTTGTTGGTTGGTTGGCTGGGCTTTTCTGTGCGTGTGCTGGGGAATGTGGAAGATATTCTCCCCGACCATGATGCGGAGTTCAGAATGTAGCAAAGTTGTTTAGGCTTTAGGTAAGCTGACAAGTAAATCTTTACTGTAGGAATGATACAACAGTATTGATGAGGGCAACTGCCCTAAACAAAACCTACTCAATATGGTATCTCAAACGTTAAAATACGCTTACTTCCCTGGTTGTGTTGCTCAGGGAGCATGTCGGGAGCTGCATCTATCAACTCAAGCTCTCGCTCAAGCATTGGATATTCAATTAATTGAATTGAAAAAAGCTGCTTGCTGTGGTTCAGGCACATTTAAAGAAGATTCTCAACTGTTGGAAGATACTGTCAATGCCCGTAACATTGCCTTAGCTGAAGAATTAAATTTGCCCCTACTTACTCATTGCAGTACTTGTCAGGGGGTAATTGGTCATGTCGATGAACGTCTTAAGGAATCTCAAACTGAAAATCCCGCATATCTTGAGCAGGTGAATGGTTTGCTAACTAAAGAAGGCTGTTCGCCTTATCGCGGTAGCACGGAAGTCAAACATCTTCTCTATGCACTGGTGACAGATTATGGCTGGGAAGCAGTCACCGAACGTGTGACTCGCAAGTTAACTGGGTTGAAGTGTGCGGCTTTTTATGGCTGCTATCTCCTCCGCGCCCAAAAATCCATGCCCTATGACGACCCTTACAACCCAGAAGCAATGGAAAATGCCTTCCGGTCAGTGGGTGCAACCCCAATTTATTATCGGGGTCGGACACAATGTTGTGGCTGGCCGCTTGCGAGTTACGCCACTACCCAATCTTTCCAAATGGCAGGTAAGCACATTCAAGAAGCTATAGCCAATGGTGCTGATTGTCTAGTTACTCCTTGTCCTCTGTGTCACTTGAATTTAGATTCACGTCAACCAGAGGTAGCAAAGGTGATTGGGGAACCTTTGGGTTTACCTGTGTTGCATTTGCCCCAGTTGATTGCTTTGGCTTTGGGGGTTAGCCCCACAGAACTGGGTTTAGAAAGACACATTGTTTCTACTAAGCCAGTTTTGGAGAAATTAGGGTTTTAGGGCAATAGGTAATAGCCTTGCCACACCAGTAGTGGCGTGACAAGGCTAAATTAGTGCATTAATAAACCGCAGAGACGCAGCGAAAAGTTCTGAGCGGAGGCTTCCTCGACTCAGAACTTTTCAAGACAGAGGAAACAGAGAAAGAAGAAGAAATTTATTGCACTATTTTGGATTTAATTCAAACCAGCGAAGCCCAAGGGTTGAACCCAGATACAGAACGGGTGGCGTTGGGATTGGCGCATTTACCGTGGGAATTGCTACATGATGGCAATGGGTTTTTACCTGTGCGTTCGGTGCAGCAGCGTCAAACTCAGGTGATTGGTGTGCAACGCTGCTTGAACAATACACAAGAGGGCACAGCAATGCTGTGCCCTACGAGAAATCTATATGTATCAAGGTTTTCGTAAAATGGTATTACTCTTAAATTAATCGCTAACAATCTAATTAGCTTATGCAGTCCTTTAATATTACTCTGCCAGATGCGATCACTTATTACTGAGAGAAAACATGCGATCGCATTACTCTTAATTAATCGGCGACAATGTAAAAAGTTTTTGCAATCAGTCTTCTAGACTCATTCACGAGTATTATAGCGGTTTTCAGACGAGTGAAGTACAGTTTTAAATCGCAAAACCCGTAGGGGCGGGGAAACCCCGCCCTTGATTGTGTTGCGTTCAACCGAGAAAGGCTATAAAGCCTCGCTCACAAATATCAAAGACTCGTCCACGAGTATCAAAGCCTCATTTCTTTTGTTCTTGACGTTGCAATTGCTTCAGTGATTTATACATCTCTGGCAGACGACTATAAACAGCAGCTACCTTGAGATATAGTTTGTAGGGAATTGCTGGGCTACCAGAAACAATTTCTCCTGGCCCTATATCATTGTGAATTCCAGATTGAGCGGAGGCGATCGCGCCATCACCAATTTTTACTTGATTGGCAATTCCTGTCTGTCCCGCTAAAATCACTCGATTCCCGACTTTCACGCCTCCCGCCATACCAGCTTGACCGGCGATCGCACAACCTGCACCAATTTGGCAACCATGACCGATTTGCACTAAGTTGTCAATTTTGGTATCACGACCTACTCTAGTTTCTCCCACGGCTGGGCGATCAATTGCAGTATTACAACCCACTTCTACGCCATCTTCTAAAACTGTACAACCAGATTGTTCCATTTTTACCCAACCAGTGCGGGTAGGCACAAAGCCAAAGCCTTCTGCACCGATGACTGCACCACTATGAATCATACAATCTGCACCAATGCGGGTGCGTTCGTGGATTGTACAGTTGGCGTGTAGTGTGGTGCGATCGCCGATTTTAGCATCGGGATAAATCACGACATTGGGATGAATAATGGCATCATTGCCAATTTCCACTCCTGGCTGAATCACCACATGCGCCCCAATATAGACATCACTACCAATTTTAGCCGTGGGGTGAATCACCGCCGTGGGGTGAATTTCGGGAGCAGGAGAGTATGGTTTGTAGAAAAGTGCGATCGCTTTGGCAAATAATAGTCTGGGTTCTGGTGTGGCTAACCAGGCGATACCCTGCTCTTGTGCTTGCAGTTGTAATGTTTGATCTGGAGGCAAAATTAAAGCACTGGCGTTTGTCTTTCCCACCAAAAACGCGAATTTTGCTCCTTCCACATAACTGAGAGTACCGAAGGTAGCTTCATCAATCGCCGCTACCCCTGTAATTTCTGGGTCTTGGTTAACAGTGAGGCTATGGTCCGTGACAGCGTCGCCGAATTGGCTTAATATTTCGCTGAGTTTCATTGTTGTATTTTCAGAAGTCATCTACAAAGGCAAGATAATTGTCGCTCTTTGTCAGGATAATGTTCTGTGGGTATCTGTGGAGATTGCTAAGAGGGTGGGGTTTCGTCATACCCGTCATAATGTGGTGGTTCTGGTGGAGGCGGAGGCGCAACTGTACTCGGTGGTTCTGGTGGCGGGGTCTTAATTTGACCTTGCAGGGCTTTACCCAGAACGTAGGAAGTGCTACTGATACCTAACAAACCTAAAATCTGATCGGGAATTGAAGCCGGAAACGCAGGCGGACTGGTGCTAGTGATAATCAACACCAAACTCATAGAAATAACAAACACGAAAATCAAAAGTTGGAAACGTGACAGACTTGCCTCGCCAGTGCTTTCGCTAATTAATTTTTCTAAATTAATTCCTCGCTTTTGTCGAGAATTAGCATTCCAAGTTCCTTCCCAAATAAATATCAAAACAAATATTTCTAAAACAGCCACAAAAATGGTAACGATACAACCGATCACCAATGCCAAAATGGCAAATAAATCGTTAATATTAGGCACGCTCTGACCTCCGCTCTTTAATTATTGAAGATAATTTTCCCCAGATGTAAGCAAAATTGCTCCCTCCCAATATCAAAAGATATTCTGAGCGAATATCTGGCAAGCTACATGGCAAGTTTTCTGCCTTACACACATTTATGTTGCTTCTAACTTGAATTAGGTAAACAACAACAAATATGAGACTGAGTATCAGAAGCTGTACCCGTTCTGGGCTATATGCATGAGTAGCAGTTTTTTCAAAAAGTAATCCTCTGACATTAATTTTCTTTTTGATGATGAGAAAAAATACAGAGGACATTAACCCTACCAAGAAAACCCAAATCTCCACCTGAATAAGTTTTGATAGTACATAAAATCCAAATTTTTGTATTTCCAAAATTCAGCCTCCATTTCAAAGATTTTTGTAGTTTGTCATGATTGCTAATTCAGTCAATATACTAAAGGTAGAGTTTTTCTTATACAAGCAGTTATGTAAAAGTTATTTTTAAATCACTTAACTTAGTATTTCTTAAAATTTATTCACTTGCTGAGTTAAAGTTCTCAATCAAGCAATTAAACCAAACCAGTGTCATTGCTAATATTATGTATGATTTGCTGCACAAATTTTATCAGGTATACAGCAAATATACTAAATGGGTTAGATGACAAGATTTTGGTGTGCTAGGTATTTTTCAATATTCAAGTTAATACCAATTTACAAAAAGAATGCGGCAGATCCCCTGTAGGGGCGTAGGCGGAGCCTACTCTGCGAGTTCTCCGGAGGAGTGGTTGTTCACCCAGTACTGCTTATAAACAAGTCGTTTATTTCTGAAAAATTATCATTCCGAGTCAAAGTGTGGCGCTGATTCGGGATTTAGTTAAAATGCAAGTGTTCACCCAGCGACATTTTGTCTGCCCACGTAAATCCAAAAGATTATTGATGAGTATTCAACGACAGGACTACAATCCCAGTGGCGTAGGTGAAATCAACGGCAACCTTCTGGGTTTGCCATGCGATTATGAATCTGCAAACCTGATTGTCTTTGGTGTGCCGTGGGAAGTTACTGTATCTTACGGTGCGGGTACTGCCAATGGGCCACAGCAGATTCTCGATGCTTCTACTCAACTTGATTTGTTCGATTTTGATCATCCTCATGGATGGAAACAAGGGATTTTCATGGCGGAAATTCCTCAAGATATTTTAGAAAAGAACAAATACTATCGCACCTTAGCAGCAACGATTATTGATCGCCTAGTGCAAGGTAAACCATTGACAGACACACCAGATTTAACACCTGTACTGACAGAAATTAATCAGGCTTGTCAGCAGGTAAATCAATGGCTGTTTGAACAGTGTCAAGAAGCAATAAAAAATGGTAAGCGAGTAGCAGTGATTGGCGGTGATCACAGTTCGCCATTAGGTTATTTGCAAGCATTAGCAGCTAGATATACCAACTATGGTATTTTGCACATTGATGCCCATGCAGATTTACGCGATGCCTATGAGGGCTTTGAGTTCTCTCATGCATCCATCATGTTCAATGCGATGAAAATACCACAAATTTCTCAGTTAGTACAGGTGGGCTTGCGCGATATTTGTCACGATGAAGTGGAAATAATTGACCAATCTCACGGTCGAATTGTGGCATATTACGACCCTGCGATTAAACAAAGGCTTTACTCTGGAACTACCTGGATTAATTTATGCCGGGAAATTATTAGTCATTTGCCTGAGTATGTTTACATTAGCTTTGATGTCGATGGCTTAGATCCCAAACTCTGTCCAAATACGGGTACTCCAGTTCCAGGTGGACTGGAATTAGAACAAACTTTTTCTCTATTCCGAGAATTGATTAATAGCGATCGCAAAATTATTGGCTTTGATGTCTGCGAAGTCGGTGATGCAGAATGGGATGGCAATGTTGGTGCGCGTATTGTTTACAAGTTAGCAAACTTACTAGATTTATCTCAGCAACGATCTACGAGTTGAATGGGTACGGGAAGGAAATAGGGAATTGGCAATAGTTCAGTCTAGTCCCCATGCCCTAAACCGTAACCAACTTCACTTGCTGAAAACTTTTTGTTAACATTTCGGCGATCGCCTCAGCAGGAACAGCAGGACTAAAATAGAATCCCTGAACTTCTTGACACCCCCGCGCTTGCAGATATTCCATCTGTTCTTGGGTTTCTACACCTTCGGCTGTAATGCTCAAGTGCAGGCTTTTTGCTAAGGCAATGATGGCATCAGTCACAGCAGCGCTATCAGGGTTGGATGTCACATCCTGCACAAATGACCGATCAATTTTCAGCATGTTGACAGGAAAGCGTTTTAAGTAGTTCAAGGAAGAATAGCCAGTACCAAAGTCATCGAGTGCTAGCCATATCCCCAGTTCCCGTAATTGTTGTAAGGTCTTGAAAGAATGCTCAATGTCTGTCATCAAGAAGCTTTCGGTCACTTCCAGTTCTAGGTAAGATGCTTCTAATCCTGTCTCCTCAAGAATCTGCTTGACAATCTGTACCAAATTTGATTTTTCAAACTGTCGGGCTGACAAATTCACCGACATGCGAATAGGCGGGAGTCCAGCAAGTTGCCAAGTCCGATTTTGAACGCAAGCAGTCCGCAAAACCCATTCCCCAATTGGCACAATTAAACCATTGGCTTCGGCAATGGGAATAAACTTGCCTGGGGAAACCAAGCCTCTTGTAGGATGCTGCCAACGCACTAATGCTTCCATTGCCTTGATTTTTCCACTGTGTAAATCAATTAGAGGTTGGTAATAAACCAACATTTCATTTCGCTCAAGTGCCCCATACAATTCATTCTCTAAAGCCAGTCGCTCTTGTAGTTGAGCATTAATATCTGGTGAGTAAAACTTGTTTTGACTACGCCCTTGCTGCTTGGCTTGGTAAAGTGCAATGTGAGCCTGTTGCAAGAGTTGATCTATGCCATGAGGTTTATCTAAGTCATTAATTGTGATGCCGATGCTAGCTGTGATGTGAATCAGGCTACCTTGTAGATAAAAGGGTTTTGCAAGTGTACTCAACAGCAACTGAGACAGTGTAATCACATTCTCAAAAGACGGAATTTCTATGCGGGCGATTGCAAATTCATCCCCACTTACATGGGCTAAGATATCTGTCCCTCCCATACAAGATTTTAAACGCCAAGCAACTGCTCTTAACAACAACTTTGATGACTCATGCTCCAAGCCATGACTAATACCAGTGAAATCATCGATACCCAAGTAAAGTACAGCTACTAGCCTCCGGTGATTCTGTGGTTGGGATAAAGTCTGTTGGAGGCGATCTCGAAATAAATCCCGATTGGGCAATCCAGTCAAATTATCGTAGTTAGAAATGTAGTGAATTAACTCGTCTAATTTGCCTAAAGTTTGTGAGGTATCCGCCATTAACGTGCCCACTTCATCAACAAATTCGGTGGGCAAATCAGGTAATGTTTTAGTATTGAGATACTCTTGCAATGCTTTAGAAGTTAATATTACTGGAGCTAGCAGGTGGTTTATGGCATAAAGAGTGGCTGCTGTACCTACTAAAGTTGCTAACAGAGCAATCAGCAAAACTCGCGTCGCCATCTCCCAAGAATAAGCATTTGAAATGACGAAACTACCTAGTAAAGCCAGAAGCGGTATATGAGTACCTAAAAATGCCACCAACAAAATTTTGGCGGTGTAACTTTTGTTGAGTAATCGGAACTGAGCCAGGAAAGAATACAGGTAGAGCTTGCGATTTTGTGTCATGAGATGCTACGCCAGAGCTAAAGTATTTTGGTAAAAGGGTGTTTAAAATTCACAGTCCAATGAAATTTCTGACACCAAAAACCATATATGGTCATATATTATGTTTCCCAATATGGCTGCCTGTTTCATAGTCTTTCATATATTTTTCGTGTAAAGGAAATTATCGAGTCAGCTTTACAATTGAAAATCTTTGTTGTAAAATAATTGTTCAGATAAGAAATTTTACGTAAAAAATGTAAAAAAAAGACAGGCAATAAATTAAATTTTTCTTAAAACAATCATCCTTAATTGCCAACATATACTTAAATACCTGACTACTTAAAACAGTCAGGTATCTAATTTTTGATAATTTACTGCAATTTTAATTATTAAAAATAAATTAGAGTTGAATGCTCAATAACTAAGTGATGCTTGCTAGAGCAAGTATGAAAATAGCATAGTTATAACTTCAAAAGAGCAGAGTTACCTAAATCACCTGGAATGTCTCTGTGAATTAAGTCAGGTAAGTAATATTGTATTTGAGTTCTTGGGGCGATCGCCTTTTGAATATCTCCTGCCCAACGCATCAATTTTAGTTGTTTGCAGGCACTAGCTCTACATCGTTGCACGAGCCTCCTGTGAGGCGATAGTCATCTACCTGCACCCAGCTATCTTGACCCAAAGCCCAGAATCCTGTGAAAATGTTGTTATTCGATGGTGGTAATTACCTACCTTCCCTACCCAACAGAAGCAATCTGTGAATGGAAGTTTAGTATCATTATGTAGGATTACCCCAATCCGGTAGCGATCGCGTTAAAATCTTGTCACACTTAATTTTTAATCTCCAAAGTCCTATTCTCAATATTTTCTGGCTAAAATAGTATATCTGTTCTACTCAGACTCCCAACCCTACACTCCTTAAAATCCATATACTTAGAGGCAGGAATGGCTATCAATACCGATACTTCTGGCAAGCAAAAAGCGCTGAATATTGTACTTACCCAGATTGAGCGCAGCTTTGGTAAAGGAGCAATCATGCGCCTGGGTGATGCAACCCGGATGCGGGTGGAGACAATTTCTACAGGAGCACTCACCCTAGATTTGGCATTGGGTGGCGGTTTACCCAAAGGACGGGTGATTGAAATTTATGGGCCGGAAAGTTCCGGTAAGACTACAGTAGCGCTACATGCACTCGCCGAAGTACAAAAAAACGGTGGCATTGCAGCCTTTGTTGACGCTGAACATGCCCTTGACCCTACCTATGCTCAAGCATTGGGTGTAGATATTGAAAACTTGCTGGTTTCTCAACCTGACACTGGTGAATCGGCTTTGGAAATTGTCGATCAGCTAGTCCGCTCTGCCGCCGTTGATATTGTAGTTATTGACTCGGTAGCAGCACTAGTTCCCCGCGCTGAAATTGAAGGTGATATGGGCGATGCTCACGTTGGTCTGCAAGCGCGATTGATGAGCCAAGCTTTACGTAAAATTACTGGCAATATAGGTAAGTCTGGCTGCACTGTAATTTTTATCAACCAGTTACGGCAAAAAATTGGTGTTACCTACGGTAGCCCAGAAACCACAACTGGCGGTAACGCATTAAAGTTCTATGCTTCAGTGCGTTTAGACATTCGCCGGATTCAAACCTTGAAAAAAGGTACAGATGAATTTGGCAACCGTGTTAAGGTCAAAGTTGCAAAAAATAAAGTAGCGCCGCCTTTTAGAATTGCGGAATTTGACATTATCTTTGGTAAAGGGATTTCTACATTGGGTTGTCTTGTGGATCTGGCAGAAGAAACTGGTATCCTGATTCGCAAAGGTGCTTGGTACAGCTACAACGGTGATAATATTTCCCAGGGTCGGGACAATGCCATTAAATATTTAGAAGAAAAACCGGAATTTACTGACAAAATTAAGCAGCAAGTCCGTGAAAAGCTAGATAAAGGGGCTGTTGTTTCTGCCAACTCTGTAGCTAAGACCAACGAAGAAGACGAAGAAGACGAAGAAATCGATTTAGAGGAAGAATAACAACAGAATTGGCTTTTCATCTAGCCCGTATATGCGGGCTTTGTTTCTCTATAAAATACCTGAAAATGATTGCTACTGTTTGGTTAGCAATCATTTTTGTCTTGACATGTTTTAACTAGGATGGTAGGACGATTGTCTGTTAAGGAAGCGGTCTAAAATTTCTGATTTTTCTTCTGTACTAAAGCTGTCATGCTGATGCCCTAAACTTTTAATTAGACCAGATCCTTGAGTAGCTTCTACAGAATTATCGAAGTTTTTAGTTACTTGTTTTTGGCGTTTGTTGGCGCTATCCAGCTTTTTTACTGAATTAGCCTCTATTTTCGGCACAAGCTGCATCAGCAACTCTATGGCGACAGTTGGCAGGTTACGACAGGCATGATTCACAAAAAAATCAAAATTCACGCTGCCTAACCGAATGCGATCGCCATCTCGAAGCTGGGTTGGCTGATGGACTGGTTTACCATTGACAAAAGAGCCGTTAGCACTGCTAAAGTCAATTAAATAAAAGCCTTGTCCATCAATATATTGAATAGCAGCGTGGCGATCAGATAAATATTTATCCATAATCGAGATACCATTATTAGCATCCCGACCTATTGTCCAAATTCCCTGTGCCTGTTGAAAACTTTGCGTCTTGTTTTCATTTAAATTAGTAATCACATAGACTACAGAAGCATCTACTACACCCTGGACATAATGTGGTTTTAACCCTGTAAATGATCGCTGGTCTAAGTTCTCTAGCTGGAGAATTTCATCTAGAAGGCCGCTATGATGTTCATACAACTTACGGAATAGTTGAAATAAACCTAATTGCCGTTCTAGTTCTTTATTTTGTAACTCAGCCGTTATCGGTAAGTTTCTGGCTTTGAACACACTTAGCTTGCTGATTTCGGTCATTAATATTTCATCTCAACCTACTATCAAGAACAATTATTTTTTTTGCTTGCCTCTGCTACTTAGACAATGAAGTAGCTGAAGATTGTTAAATTTTTCAGCTTTGAGGCCAAGGTTTCCCCGATCCTCATAGTGATGAAAATCATGAAAAAGTTTGATAAAAAAATTTATAACACTTGATTTTTTATTGTAAACTATTATTGGCTATTTGTAATGGATAGCAATTATTAAAATTTTATTATGTAATCACAAAAATAGCAAAACTTATAGTACTGCTTTGCTATTTAGCCTCAAAATACAAGACTGAGCAATTGCGTAGGCGTAAGCATCGCACTCAACGTCAAACCGCAAAACTTGACACAGTGGTTTTAGCGGCAAGTATTTAATATAATCACCTGCAACAATTCTGCTTCACAACAAACCCCGTTTACCATTGGGGCGTACCGTCATCCAATTGGTCTTAGCTAGTGCCAACTGCTCATCAGAAACTTTCGCACCAGTGAGGTTGGCGCCACACAGATTAGTTCCCCGGAGATTAGCATTATTGAGATAAGCATGGCTAAGATCAGCACCACGCAAGTCTGCGCCTTCTAAATCCGCATTGTTCAGGTAAGCTTTACTCAAATTGGCTTCCTTGAGATTAGCGCGAGTTAAACTAGCTCTACCAAAGTCGACGTTATACAGATTAGCTCCCTGGAGGTTAGTTTTTTGCAATTGAGCAGAATGGAAATTTGTCCCGCATAAGTCAGCACCTGGCAAATTCAGCGCACTCAAATTCTGTTGAGCAAAATCCCGTCTTCCCTTGAGATAGGCTGTGAGTAAACTTTGATGATCAAACTTGCGCGCAACTTGAGAATTTTGACTTCGTGAACCATTACTATTACTGTTAGTCAAAGAAGTTATCTGTTTTGTTCCTAAACTTCCTGGTTGCATTCTAGCTGTATGTAATCCAGCAGAGGCTGTGATTCTAGCTCTTCTAGCACGAATTGCTGCTGCTACGTGTGCTACTCCTGAACTAGTAACACTAGCAGAGGGGTTGCTACACAAAATAGCCGAATCATCCCGACGGTTATACCCTGACTCCTTAAAACCTACATCAGATTTCACAAGTAGGCTCTGAGCCAAACTCTCCAAATATGGTTCCATCTCCAGCCCTCTAAGAACTTCCTCAGCTGACTGATAGCGGTTGCGTACTGACACATCCAACATTTTCCGCAGCACACTTTTTAAGTGATCACTCACTTGTACAAGTGGCTCCCAAATCATCTCACCAGTTGTGGGATTATATGCCAAATCTTTGGGAGATTTGGCAGTGAGTAAATAAATACATGTTACTCCCAACGCATAGATATCACTAGCATAGACTGGACGCATTGCCATCTGCTCTGGCGGCGCAAAGCCAGGAGTACCGATCGCGTATGCAGTTAATGCTGTATGCTCTGATTGGTTAGTAATGGCTTGGGTGACTTGGTTTTTCACAGCCCCAAAGTCAATGAGAACCATCCTGGCATCTTGAGTGCGGCGAATTAAGTTAGCTGGTTTGATATCACGGTGAATCACCTTGCGCTCATGGATGTATTGCAGCAATGGTAGGGCCTCACTCAAAAACTGTTTAACTCCAGCTTCGGTAAAAGTCCCATTACGTTTCACCTCCTGCTGTAGAGTAGCACCACTGATATATTCTTGAATCAAGTAGAATTGTTGACCCTCTTCAAAATAGTCTAGAAGCCTGGGTACTTGAGGATGATTGCCGATTATACCTAGGGTTTTGGCTTCTCGCTCAAACAGTTCTCGCGCCATTTGCAAAACCTGTGGCGCGGTTGTTGATGGGCGTAGTTGTTTGATTACGCAACTCGGTTCTCCTGGTAGGGCTAAATCACAGGCTAGAAAAGTTGCGCCAAAGCCGCCTTGACCTAATGGCTTGATTACTTGATAGCGATCGCTCAACAAGAGTTGTGAGCCACAAGATTGACACTTTTGGCTATGTGCCAAATTTTCTGGATTGGGACAGGTAGGATTTAGGCAATAGCTCATGCACTGTCAACTCGCTGCTCGAATAATGATGGGAAGCGTTACACTCTCTTTTCATTATTGAAAGCAAAATCAACTTTTACCAGGTAATATCTGCTGGAAATCCTTTGAAGAGTTGCTAAAGTTAGGCGAGGCTGTTGCTATCTAGTTGTAATTTTACTGATGTTGATTATACGTAGTTACTAAGCAGTAGTTAAATTGAAAACTGTAATGATTACTATTCTTCTATAGGATTCCCAGATCATGCTTCCAAAAAATTTAAGGGGTGGTTTTGTAACCACCCCTATTCCCCTCATATTTAGAATTTACTTACAGAACCCTTAATGGGAAGTAGTTAATTTACTCAGAAATATTAACTTGACTTTCAACTTGAGAATTAGCTAATGTTGGCGCTGTAAACAGACTTGAGTACAGGCTGGATGGTTGCTGATGAGCAACTACTGGGAGAACTTGGCGCGCATGGGCGGCTAGTTCTACTGTTTTCACATCGTAAGCCTGTGTCGCCAATTTGGGATAAAGACCGATGCCGATGATGGGAACTATCAAACAAGCGGTAATAAACAATTCGCGGGGTCTTACATCAGGTACTACAGCATCTAGATGTAACTCTGTGCTTTGGTTGCCGTAGAATACTTGACGGAGCATTGACAGCAAGTAAATGGGAGTTAAAATCACGCCTACTGCTGACAGCAGTACGACTACAATTTTGAAGCTGGAACTGTAAACGTCGCTAGAGGTAATTCCGAGGAACACCATCAACTCACCAGCAAAGCCACTCATACCCGGTAAAGCTAGAGAAGCCATTGAACCGATGGTAAACAAAGCGAAGGTTCTGGGCATAATCTTTGCCATCCCACCCATTTTGTCCATTGCTAAGGTGTGGGTGCGTTCGTAAGTTACGCCAGAGAGGAAGAACAAGCTAGCAGCAATCAAACCGTGGGAAACCATCTGTAGCACTGCACCACTGATGCCGATTTCTGTGTAGGAAGCAATTCCAATCAACACAAACCCCATGTGAGCAATTGAAGAGTAAGCTAGGCGGCGTTTGAGGTTGGTTTGGGCAAAGGCACAGCAAGCACCGTAGACAATGTTAACTACACCCAAGATTGCCAACACTGGGGCAAAAGTTACATGGGCATCGGGCAACATTTCGACGTTGAAGCGGATCAGGGCATAACCACCCATTTTCAGCAACACACCAGCCAAAATCATGGAACCAGGTGCAGATGCTTCACCGTGGGCATCAGGTAACCAAGTGTGAAGAGGGAAAATCGGCAATTTGACACCAAAGGCAATCAAGAAACCTGCATAAACTAACAGTTCAAGAGTTTTGGAATATTCTTTCATTCCCAGGGCTGCCATGTTGAAGGTGACAGTATCTCCAGAGAATGCCATTGCAAAACCGGCAACTAAGATAAATATTGATGCAGCCGCAGTGTAAATGATGAATTTGGTAGCGGCATAACGGCGTTTTGGCCCACCCCAGATGGAAATTAGCAAGTATACAGGTACTAACTCAATTTCCCACATCAAGAAGAATAACAGTAAATCCTGGGCGAGAAATACGCCTAGCTGGGCGCTGAACATCACCAGCATCAAGGCATAAAATAAACGCGGCTTGTTGGTAACTTTCCAAGCCGCGAAGATTGCCAGGGTGTTAATTAAGCCTGTAAGCAAGATTAAAGGCATTGACAGACCGTCAACCGCTACAGACCAGTTCAAACCTAACTGTGGTACCCAAGCATAGTTCTCTACAAATTGGAATGTTGAGGTTTGGAAGTCGTAGTGCTGCCAAAAGGCATAAATCATCAAGGCGAAATCTACAAAAGCTACTCCCAGAGCGTACCAGCGAACGGTTTTGCCTTCTTTATCTGGGATGAGGGGGATGGCTAGGGATGCCACCAGGGGTAAGAGGATTATGGCTGTCAGCCAAGGAATTTGCATAGCATTCATTACTTCTGACAATCGTTTTTTGTTTTCGCTTTTAATTACATTATATTAAGGAATTCTTACTTTTGTAAACTTTCTTTTCCTCCAAAACCTGAAGTTTTGCGCCTTGATAAGAATAAATACTCACTGAAATCTGCCGCTCACCATTCTAATTGTAAACTTTTGCAACGTCAACAAAAAACGGTGACTCACATCACCGCAACAAAATTATGGTTTTTGGCATCGCTGATACCAATTTAAATAGGATTTGCGACAGATTGATGGGTGATTAGGGCGAATGGTTGTTCGCCCCTACTAGACAATCCGGTTGACAATCGTCCAGACATCGCCATCTGAACGGACATGGGGAACTGATATGGTTTTAAACCCGGTAATGAAAGGCTTGTAATAAACCTGCCAATAAATGGGACTGAGCTGATTGGCGCAAGCCTTGAGCATTCCGAGTTCTGCTGCTAGTTCTCCGGCTAGTTGATTAATGCGTTTGGCATGAACTTGAGCGACTGTTCTGGCTTCCTCTAGCTGCTGCTGGAGGGTGAGTTGTTGGAATTCGATTTGCGATCGCGCTAACTGGGTTTGTTTTTGTTTTAGCTGCACATCTAGAGCGATAATTGCCATATCTATCCCCTGGAGTTCCGCGGCCAGTTGGGGATTTTCCCTAGCTTGACGACGGTAAGCTTCAACCATCGCTAGAGGTGAGTCATTCTCACCAGATACTACATCGTTATTAATAGTGAGCGCAGCACGTTCTTGTCGGAGAGTTTGAATTTGAGACTGAAGCGCTGTTATTTCCGCCTGAATTTGCTGAATCATCTGATTTATCCTTCGTGAAAGCTGGTTGCGCCTTGATGATCTAGAGCTAGCGATCGCACTACTGCTACAATTCCTGTTGTTTCCCACGCTGCTCTCATCGCCGCCTCAACCTGTGGTGCAGATTCTTTATCTGTCAACGCTAACACTGTCGGCCCCGCACCACTAATCACCACACCATAAGCGCCAGCCGCCACCGCCGCCGCACTCACAGCATCGTAACCAGGAATCAAAGCTTGGCGATAAGGTTGATGCAAACGATCTTGTAAAGCTGTCCTTAACCATTTTCCCTTACCAGTTTCCAAGCCCCGCAATAATAGTCCCAAATGGGCTGTGTTGAAAATTGCATCTGCACGACTAAACTCATTTGGTAAGACGCGCCGCGCCTCTGAAGTAGACAACTCAAAATCAGGAATTGCCAACACTGGCGCTATATTCTCACGCCAAGGGACATCACAAATCTCCCAACCTGCATCACTACTAGCAGCGAGACGACATCCCCCCAATAATGCTGGTACAACATTATCAGGGTGTCCTTCGATTGCGATCGCTAACTCCATCAGTTGTGATTGACTTAACGGCTTACCCGCCAGTATATTTGCACCTACCAACCCGCCAACAATCGCTGTCGCCGAACTCCCCAAACCTCGCGCTAGCGGTATACCCAACTGAATCTCAATTTTCACCGACGGCGGCGTCTGTTTTATATATTGATATAACTTTGTAAATGCCTGATATAGCAAATTACTTTCATCCGTTTGCACCCGTTCCGCTTCAGCACCTGTGACATGAATAATTAACCCACTCTGATCTAGGCGAGTGAACTTAACTTGGTTGTAAAGTGTTAAAGCTGCGCCAATGCAGTCAAAGCCAGGCCCCAAATTCGCAGTTGTGGCGGGAACAGTAACAGTGACACTAGAAACAAAAGACATTTTTTAGATACTAAGCTAATCAACTAACCAGCATCCCATGTATTGGTAGCATTTTGGAATCAAGTATTTTTACCGCTTTGACAGAGCTACCTCAATTACGCCTCAATGGTTGAATTATGGATAGATGGAGTTGTTATAATTAGGCATTTTTTTTCATAAAAAAATGTTATTATTAGGCATAATTATTACATGAACAATTAAATAAAAATATGAGTGATTCAGGCTGTCTTGAAAAACTAATAGAATCTCATGCTAAATCAATTCAAGCTTTGACTAATTTAGCTAATGTCATTTTACCAAGGCTAGATGATATGCAATGGCAAATTTCTAATATGCAGCGTCAAATGATTGATAACCTGAGAAGAATTGATGACAATACTAGAGATATTAGAGATTTAGCGGCTGATATTAGAGAGCTAACACTGGAAAATCAAAGAATTTTGAAATACTTAGAATCTCGTAACCAGTAGGTGAGTAATATTTAAGGTTGCCTTCAATGCTATAACAACATTTCTTCAAAATATAAACAATATTGTTCTTTTCTATATTTTCCTACAGTTCATAGAGGACGGCGAGGCGATCGCTGATTTCTTGCTCCCATGCTTCACAGTTAACCTAGTTGAGATATTGGGAAGAGAAAGTTTAGTAAAGCTAGGTGTTTGCATTGCTAAAGCACCACCACAGTCACTACTTGACTCTACCCTTATGGGAGGGTGTTTAGTGTAAAAGACCACAGGCATTGAGAGAACGAAAAGATGCTGAAAATTGGCGACTTTTCCAAACTTAGCCAGGTGACGGTGAAAGCACTGCGCCTCTATGACCAACTGGGTTTACTCAAACCAGTTCATGTAGATAACTTTACAGGCTATCGCTACTACTCAGCTGACCAATTACCAAGACTGAATCGCATCCTAGTACTCAAAGACTTGGGTTTCTCATTAGAGCAAATAGCTAAATTGCTAGATGAGAAGCTACCACCAGAACAGATTCGTGGAATGCTACGACTCAAGCAAGCGGAACTTCAGCAATTAATTGCTCAAGAACAGTCCAGGTTAGTCCGAGTGGAAGTGCAACTTAGACAAATTGAACAGGAGGATAGTATGCCTAATTATGACATTGTACTGAAAAAGCTGGAACCAATTAAAGTTGCATCAATCAGAGAAATATTGCCGAATTTTGCTACTGTTGCAAAGCTTTACGATGAGTTGTCTAATTATATTCAGCAACAAGGAGTTAAAGAGTTTAATTATTGTGCGGGTATTTGGCATGATCCCGAATATAAAGAATCAGATATAGATTGGGAATTCGTCATATCAATTAATAATTTTATCCCTAGTAATGAGCGAGTGCAGATTTACGAATTACCTGGCTATGAGACAACGGCTTGTGCAGTTCACCAAGGTAGTTACAACACGATTAAGCAAGCATATAACGCCCTAGCATCCTGGATTGAAGCCAACGGCTATAAAATTAGTGGTGCTAGTCGTGAGGTTTATATTGTTGGTGGCGTAGAACAGGATAACGATTCCTACGTAACAGAAGTGCAGTTTCCGGTATCTCAGGCATAGCTGAGTTCAAATACATTGAAGTGGAATAATTAATTAACCAAAAACCTACCTAAAGTCTGCAAATTTAGGTAGGTTGACAAAATTTTTTCACCAAGCTACTTGAAGGTTCCCAAAACGGGTACTAATTCAGATTCTCCAACTGTAGGAACTAATAATCTCTGGGCATAGACATTGGGATTATTTTGGGCGATGGTAGTATACGACTGACGAACTTGAGTATTTACTGCCACAGTTTTCACATCGTATATCTGCATAGCTGCTTTGGGGTAGAACCCAATACCAACAATTAGCAGCAGAAAACAGGCAGCAATGAACACTTCGCGGAGACTAGCATCTCTATAGACTGCTTGTTGAGGCAAAACACAATCTGTACCGAAACAAACTGCTTCCTCAGCTTCTTGATTTTGCAAATTCGCATCTTCAAGATCGCATGTGAGCACTGCACTCTTACCATAAAACACTTGGCGCAGCATGGAAAGCAAATAGATTGGTGTGAGGATAACTCCTACGGCGGCGAGGAAAACTGTGACGGTGCAAAAGGTGGAACTGTAGACATCACTGGTTGTCACACCCACAAAAACCGCGAGTTCGCCAGCAAAGCCACTCATGCCAGGTAGAGCGAGAGAAGCCATTGCACCTATGGTAAACAAGGCAAATACTTTGGGCATCACCTGGCCAATACCACCCATTTCCGCCATGGCCATTGTTTGAGTGCGATCGTAAGTTACACCTGCTAAGAAGAATAACAAAGATGCTATTAAACCGTGAGAGATCATCTGCAACATCGCGCCGTTGATTCCCAAATCGGTAAAAGAAGCAATACCCAGCAGTACAAATCCCATGTGAGAAATCGACGAATACGCCAGGCGACGCTTCATGTTAGGTTGGGCAAAGGAGTTCAACGCCCCATAGATAATGTTGACTACACCCAAAATGGCTAGAACTGGCGCAAAGTAAATGTGTGCATCAGAAAGCATCTCCAGATTTAGGCGAATCAGCCCATATCCACCCATTTTCAACAGTACACCTGCCAGGATCATCGATACAGGTGCAGACGCTTCGCCATGAGCATCAGGTAGCCAAGTATGCATGGGAAATACAGCCAGCTTGACGCCAAAAGCAATGAGCAATCCCGCATACAGGAGTAGTTCCAAACCAAGGGGATAATCTTTCATGCCCAGCGCCGCCATATCAAACGTGACATTGCTACCGCCGTAAAGTGCCATTGCCAGCGCTGCCACCAGAATAAATATAGAAGCTGCTGCGGTGTAAAGCAAGAATTTTGTAGCTGCGTAGCGACGCTTTTTACCACCCCAAATGCATACAAGTAGGTAAACAGGAATTAGTTCCACCTCCCACATGATGAAAAATAGCAGCAAGTCTTTGGCGACGAACACCCCTATTTGTGCAGAATAAAGCACGAGCATCAGAAAGTAGAATAGGCGAGGGCGGCGGTCAACTTGCCATGCCGAAAACATCGAGAGTGTCGTCACAAATCCTGCTAGCAGTACGAGCGGAACTGACAAGCCATCGACTGAAACTGCCCAGTTAAAACCTAACTGTGGTATCCAAGCATAACTTTCTACAAGTTGAAAACTTGCACTTTTAACGTCGTAATGTTGCCAAAATACATAGCACATTAAAGCAAAGTCGGCGATACCTACACCCATTGCATACCAACGTACTCCTTTGCCATCTTTATCAGGCAGTACAGGAATAAGCAAAGACGCAACAAGTGGCAGCAAGACGATCGCTGTCAGCCAAGGGAATTGATCCGCTATCATGTCAATAAGAAAAAATACTTATTTGTGTAATGATGTAATTCTACTTCTTTTTGTAACAATTTATTTATAAATATTTACACCAGATATGTATAGAGGATTCATAATCTAGCAGAGAAAACTATGACTCCCTCACCGCCTGACGCTGATGTTATTCCGTAACTACACAGATTCTTAAAAAAACAAGGGTAAAAGCTGAAAGTTTTACCCTGTTTAGGTTACGGAGAGGGGGGGATTCGAACCCCCGTTGAGTTGCCCCAAAACGCATTTCGAGTGCGTCACCATCAACCACTCGGACACCTCTCCAAATATTTATTTGAAATTCGAGGAAAATGCGATTGCATCTCCTCGCAGATTATAACATTGAGCCCCAAAAAGCGATCTCCCTGCTCACAACTACGTCTTTAACGTATTGGCACATAAAATCCCAGAGGCTGCGGCTGCTGGTACACCGATACCTGGCATAGTACTATCACCGACGCGATATAAACCTGGTATGGGGGTATTGTATCCCGGAAACGTCCCCTGACCAGCTGCAATGGCCGGGCCGTAAGTGCCTTGATACCTGCGGAGGTAATGGGCGTGAGTGAGGGGTGTACCGATGAGTTCCACAACCACGCGATGGCTACGCCCGCCGCAGGCATCGCGGATGTCAGGGATAATTCTTTCTAAGGCGCGATATAAGGTTTGGGCTTTTTCCCGCTTCTTTTGTTCATAGCCTTCATTGCGTTCCCAACCAGCGTAGGGTTCTAGGGTGTATGCATGAATTACATGATGCCCTGCTGGGGCTAATTTTGCATCCCACACGCTGGGAATGGAAATCATACAAGTATTCCCTGGTGTGGTGATATCTTGCTGGGAATCGTGAACGACCACATGATGTCCCGTCAAATTCTCTAAGCCTGGGGAGCGAATACCTAAGTGCAAATGCATAAAACTTGCTACTGCTGGTGTATCTAAAGCAGCTTGGCGGTAAGATGCAGGTAAGTCTTCAGGGCGTAGCAGGTGATTGTATGTATCCCAAATTGAAGCGTTAGAGATCACAATGGGTGCGCTGATGATTTCACCTTGGGAAGTCTGCACACCTGTAACTTTACCAGATGACAGCAAAATTTGCTCAATATGACAACCAGTGCGTAACTTACCACCCCAGCGTTCTAAACCCCGCACCAAGGCCTTGACTATTGCGCCGCTACCACCGACAGGATATTCCACCCCAGCCCGCGAGCGTTCACCCAACATAAAAGCTACCTCTGGTGCGATCGTACCATGAGCTTTTAAACCTGAGAGCAGAAAGCATTCTAAATCGATGAGTCTTCGTACCCAAGGGTCTTGGACTGTGGCATCCATCACACTACCAACAGAAGCCTGAACAATCGGCAAGTGAGGCAGCATTTTTGCCAAAGATGGGAGATAATGTCTCAATAATATGGGGATAATCTGCCAATCTGCTCTCAACGCCAAGGTCGGAATCCCCTTCATGGCTTCGTAAAGTCCTAGCAAGCGTGCTTCATATCGCTGGAGTTCTTTTGCACCCTGGGGTGTAATCTTCTGCACTTCCTGCCGATAACGCTCAATTTGGCTATAAACTGCAAAAGTACTTTCGGGAAAGTGGTAGTGTCCTAAAGGATCATAGGGTATAACTTGAATGGATTCACCGAGAATATCGAGAACTTGTTTTACAGGATTCAAGCTCTCGGCTCCTGTCAAACCACAATAAAAAGAAGGGCCAGAATCAAATTCAAATCCTCTGCGTCTAAAGCTATGAGCAGCACCTCCGGGAATGATGTGACTCTCACACGCTATTACCCGCTTGCCATAACGGGCAAGTAACCCAGCCGCACATAACCCGCCGATACCGCTACCAATTACTATGACATCACTATCTTGCATGTTTGTCAGTTGTTCTTTGTTTATTTTCTAATGACCAATGGCTAATGAGTGAACCACTAATTGAATTGAAAGGCGTGTCTAAGTCCTTTGGTAGCAACAAGGTTTTAGATAACATAGATTTAACAATTTATCGGGGAGACGCACTCGGAATTATTGGGCCTTCCGGGACTGGTAAATCGACAATTTTACGAATTATTGCCGGATTAACGCCTCCCGATGCTGGTGAAATTTATGTGCAAGGGGTCAAGCGAGATAATTTGATTGAGGATGGCGCTGATCCTATTGGTATTGGTATGGTGTTTCAGCAGGCAGCACTATTTGATTCATTAACAGTAGAGGAGAATGTCGGGTTTTTACTGTATCAGAATTCCAGGGTAACGCGATCGCGGATTAGAGAATTAGTGAAAGAAAAATTAGAGATGGTAGGTTTATCAGGAATAGGTGATCTTTACCCATCGGAACTTTCTGGAGGGATGCGAAAACGGGTGAGTTTTGCCCGTGCGATTATGTCTAACCCCGATAACCCTAATGACGGCCCAGAAATTTTACTATACGATGAACCAACAGCCGGACTTGATCCTATTGCCTCAACGGTGATCGAAGATTTAATCCGCAGTTTGCAAGATGCACAAGGAGTATGTAGTACTTACGCTATTGTGACTCATCAAGAAAGCACGATTCGTCGTACCACTGACAAACTCATGTTTTTGTATCAAGGTAAGGTGCAGTGGCAAGGTACAGTTAGTGAAATTATGAGCACCGATCATCCATTGATTACACAATTTATGAGTGGGAGTGTGCAAGGGCCGATTCAGGTAGTCGGTTAAAACATTGAATCTGATAACTTTGTTGGGTGGAGAGAAAACATGCGAGGTCTAACACCGAACCGCTTCATGTCTACACGAATACTGAGAGAAGGCTCGGTGGGGTTGTTAATCCTACTGGGAATGGGGGTATTTGGAGTCATATTCTTGTGGTTGAATAGATTTAACACTAGCCGCAGTTCTTACAAATTAATTGTGGAATTTGCCAACGCTGGTGGGATGCAAAAAGGGTCTTCAGTCCGCTACCGTGGGGTAAAAGTCGGCAACATTTCCATGATTCGACCGGGGGCAAATGCCGTTGATGTGGAACTTGAAATTATCCAACCAGACCTGGTGATTCCCAAAGATGTGGTGGTGGAAGCCAATCAAAGCGGATTAATTAGTGAAAGTATTATTGACATTACACCAAAAACATCCTTACCTAGTGGTGTGACTATTGCTAAACCACTAGATCAAAATTGCGATCGTCAAGAATATATTGTGTGTAATGGCTCTCGTTTAAAAGGGCAGATTGGTATTAGTATAGACCAACTAATTCGTAGTTCTACAGAGTTGGCTACACTGTATAATGACCCTAAATTTTATCAAAATGTTAATCGGCTAATAGAAAACTCTTCATTAGCTGCGGCTAGTGTAGCCGGATTGAGTCAGGATCTCCGGATTTTGTCTAAAAGTGCCCAAAGACAATTAGGCACTTTTTCTAGCACTGCTAATTCATTCCAACGAGCTACAAATCAACTAACTATATCTACTACTAAAACAGTCAGTGAACTTGGCTCGACAGCAAAACAATTTAGTCTCACTGCCAATCAAGCTAACCGTTTATTGACCAATTTAGATAACTTGGTCACGAGCAATCGTTCTTCACTGGTTAGTGCCTTAAATAATATTACCCAAGTCAGCGATAAACTGCTAGTGACAGTCAACGGCCTATCGCCTGCTGTCAATCGCTTGACCCAAGGAGAATTACTCAAAAACTTGGAAACTCTCTCCGTAAATGCAGCACAAGCGTCAGCTAATTTACGCGATGCTTCTCAAACCTTAAACGATCCAAAAAACCTGGTGCTACTGCAACAAACTTTAGATTCAGCACGGGTAACATTTGAAAACACCCAAAAAATTACTTCCGATTTAGATGAGTTGACAGGCGATCCAGCTTTCCGCAAAAATCTACGACAATTGGTGAACGGTTTAAGTAATTTGGTGTCGTCTACAGAACAAATGCAACAGCAGGTGCAGGTTGCAACTACCTTAGATTCGTTGAAAGCATCGATTGACCAACTAAATGCAGAGATTCCCATCCCAAACACTAAACGACAGACAGTAACAATTAATCCTGCAACAGGTGCGTTGAAGAAAACCGATATCAAATCACCAGCAACTACCCCAATTATTCCTATTTCATCCCAACAACGCTTATTAAAAAGATTGCAAAATTATCAGGAACAGCAACTAGAAAATAGATTGTAAAAACGTTGCAACGCCACATTTCTACACTCACATTAATACATGACATGAGCGGCTGCAACTTTAGCAGCTGCGATAATTTCCTCTGTTGTGGCTTCAGGATTTGTCAAAGCAATATTTTCTTGCACTGTAACATCAAACAACAACGTGTCTTGAGGAACTACACCAATTTGCTGACGCAGAGAATAAAGGTCTACTTTAGCAATATCATAACCATCAATAAAAATTCTCCCAGCTTCTTGTTCATACAACCTAATTAATAATTTGGTTAAAGGTCAATAATTACCTGAACAAGTAATGGATTACCCAAGGCTGCTAATTGTACAAAAAATGATGCCAAAAAAACTTCTAACAGTACATACAGCAGAAACCAAATGAAAATTGGGAATAAACTTTGACTCTTGACCAGAGGCGGAGAGTCTCCGGCTCCGCTCTTGACTCTTCACAGATGAGCAATGACAAATGCCCCAAGACTAATTCCAATCTTGCTCTTCCTTTTTGCCACGACTTTTATAAATGCCGCCAACATCATGGAGTTGGCGAGTTTTGGCAAATAATTCAGCCTCACTCAAACCCCAATGCTGCAAGACTTGATCTAAGCCCTTTTGGATGTCTCTAGCACCTGGAAAGCCTTGATAACGAATTCGCAGTCGAGCTAATTCTGCCAAGTTGTAGTCTGTCGCCTCTTGAGCTAGTAGAATATCAATTAAGGGGCGATCGCGGTTGTAAAGTGGATGTTGTTGGTCTTTACTTCCGTGTGCTTCAGCCATACTTTATACCTTAAGTCAGATTATTAAATTCATCCGGAGTCCAGAGGTAAAATTCTCAAGAGCCAGCCATAATGTATGGATGACGGCAACCACACCTTACCTCTTACGGCTCTCACTACTGCCATTAAACTTTAAATAAAGATACATTGTCCTTAAGAAAATACAAGAAACTTTAGATAAGGGTGATATTGTATCTCACCCCAACTCCAAGCAGCAAGGGAGCAAGAACCCGCTATGTTTGAACACTTTACTTCCGAAGCAATAAAAGTAATCATGCTCGCTCAGGAGGAAGCTCGTCGCCTGGGACATAATTTTGTAGGAACTGAGCAAATTCTCCTGGGCTTAATGGGAGAAGGGTCTGGGTTTGCTGCTAAAGTACTGGCCGAATTGGGCGTAACTCTTAAAGATGCACGACGCGAAGTAGAAAAAATTATTGGTAGGGGTTCTGGCTTTGTACCGCCAGAAATTCCTTTTACCCCCAAGGTAAAAAGTCTCTTTGAGCAATCGTTTAAAGAAGCTCACAGTCTCGGACATAACTACATCAACACTGAACACTTACTCTTGGGACTGACTGAAGCTGGTGAAGGTGTAGCTGCTAAAGTCCTGCAAAATCTGGGGGTTGACCTGAAAACTCTCCGCACTGCTGTCATTCGTCGTTTGGGTGAACAAGCGCCTGTTGTGACAGGTGGTAGTCAAAGACGCACCCAAAGCCTCAGTATAGAAGAATTTGGCAGAAATCTCACCAAATTGGCACAAGAAGGCAGGCTAGATCCGGTAGTTGGTCGCCAAAAAGAAATTGAGCGCACAGTCCAAATCCTGGGTCGGCGGACAAAGAACAACCCAGTCTTGATTGGGGAACCAGGAGTTGGTAAAACAGCGATCGCAGAAGGTTTAGCTCAACGGATCATTAACCAAGATGTACCGGAAGTTTTGCTAGACAAGCAAGTGATTAGCCTTGATATGGGTTCACTAGTTGCAGGGACTCGCTTCCGGGGCGATTTTGAAGAACGCCTGAAGAAAGTCATGGAGGAAATCCGCTCGGTCGGTAACATCATTTTGGTGATTGATGAAGTCCACACCCTCGTTGGTGCTGGTGGGACAGAAGGCGGCCTAGATGCAGCTAATATCCTCAAACCTGCCTTAGCACGAGGCGAACTCCAGTGCATTGGTGCTACCACTCTGGATGAATACCGTCAACACATTGAGCGTGATGCAGCTCTAGAGAGACGTTTCCAACCAATTTTGGTAGGAGAACCCTCCATAGAAGAGACAGTACAAATTCTCTACGGCTTGCGGAGTGCTTACGAACAGCATCACAAAGTACATATTTCTGATGCTGCTGTCGTGGCCGCCGCCGAATTGTCAGACCGCTACATTAGCGATCGCTTTTTGCCCGATAAGGCCATAGACTTAATTGATGAAGCTGGTTCCCGCGTCCGGTTACGCAATTCTCCAATTTCTAGCAATAAAGAACTGAAGCGTGAACTGATTGGTGTTACCAAAGCCAAAGAAGAAGCAGTTAGACTCCAGGATTTTGATAAAGCTGGTAAGCTGCGCGACCAGGAATTGCAACTCACCACCCAACTCCACCCTGAATTAACGAGCGATACATCCCAGGCTCCCGTTGTGGATGAAGAAGACATCGCCCAAATCGTCGCCTCTTGGACTGGTGTCCCAGTTAACAAGCTGACTGAATCAGAGTCAGAGTTGCTGTTGCATTTAGAAGATACCCTCCACCAACGGCTGATTGGTCAAGAGCAAGCAGTTACCGCCGTCTCCCGTGCCATCCGTCGCGCTAGAGTCGGGTTGAAAAATCCTCACCGTCCCATTGCCAGTTTTATCTTCTCAGGGCCTACCGGAGTCGGTAAAACCGAATTGGCGAAAGCCTTGGCTGCTTATTTCTTCGGTGCGGAACAATCCATGATTCGGTTGGACATGTCGGAATACATGGAAAGCCACACCGTATCCAAACTGATTGGTTCGCCTCCTGGTTACGTAGGATACAATGAAGGTGGACAACTAACTGAAGCTGTACGGCGCAAACCATACACAGTGCTGCTATTCGACGAAATCGAAAAAGCACACCCCGATGTATTTAATATGCTGCTGCAAATGCTGGATGACGGTCATATTACTGATGCCAAAGGTCGGAAAGTGGACTTCAAGAACACCTTAATCATTCTGACTTCTAATATTGGCTCTAAGGTGATTGAAAAAGGCGGTGGTGGTTTAGGCTTTGACTTCGACAATCAAGCCGATGCTAGTTACAACCGCATCCGTTCTTTGGTCAACGAAGAACTGAAAGCTTACTTCCGTCCTGAGTTTCTCAACCGTCTCGATGACATTATCGTCTTTACCCAACTTTCTAAGGATGAAGTCAAGCAAATTGCCGACATTATGTTACGTGACGTTTCTAGCCACTTGACAGAGAAGGGAATTAAATTAGAAGTTACAGAACGCTTCAAAGAGCGCGTAGTCCAAGAAGGTTATAACCCCAGCTACGGCGCTAGACCTTTACGTCGAGCAATTGTGCGCCTGCTAGAAGATTCCCTCGCAGAAGCATTGCTGGCTGGACAAATCACAGATGGCGATGCAGCTATCGTCGATGTGGATGATGACGGTCAGGTAATAGTACAAAAGTCGGAAAAACGCGAGTTGCTTTTAGCAAACGCTGGCTAATATTTATACCATGTCAGTATTGCTGTAAAATTTGAAATCTTTTCCATTTCCTGCCTAAAGCAGGGTTGTAAGAGAGGAGAATCACTAGCAAACACAATGTGAAATGGTATCACATATTTTCAACCCTAGTATTTCTACTAGGGTATTTTTTTATGCAACTTTGCCAAATCAGGAGGAATTATTGCGATGCTGACTCCTCTGTCAACAATTCTGTTAACTCCAAAGTAGGGTTGTCAGAATCTTCAGATAGAGAAGCAAAACCCTCCAGCACATCTTTAATAAAACCAGCCACAGGTACAGCAATTAGCAAACCTAATAACCCAGCACTGTAGGTTCCTATGAGCAGAGAAATAATCACCCATATTGGTCTAATGCCTGTAAACTTACCTAAAAGACGAGGTGCGATCGCCTGATCAATTAACTGATCAATTACAATAGCTACTACTAAAACTTTTACTGCTAGCCAAAAATCATGGGTTGCTAAGATTAAAGTGATAATTACCAAACTCAGCACATCACCAAAAGGAATTAAGCTCATCACCCCCACTCCCAACCCAAAGAGTAAAGCAAATTGAATTTGGAAAGCGAAAAACATTAATGTTTGCGAAAAGCCCATGAGCAAAGCTAAACTTACTTGACCAATCAAGTAATTTTGGAAGTTTTGCTGAATCGACTTACTTATCTTCTGACTAACACTCCACGGCAGCTTTTTAAAAATTATTTCCCAAATTCTTGGCCCGTCTAATAAAAAGTAAAAAGTCAATACTATAGTCACTAAACCTTCAGAAATACTATCAATGGTGTCTATAATAATACTTAAAAGCTTATCTGAAAGAAACTCCAACTCATCAGGTAAGCGATTTGTTATTTGAGTTAATAGCTGACCTAAATTAACTGTTAATCGCTGACCAAAAGCCCAATCATTGAGAATTTGGAGTTTTTGCTCACTAGAGTCAATCCATTGAGGCAGTAGTTTCGCCATCTCGTTAAATTGCTCTAAAATAATGGGTAATAAAATAACACCCAAGGCAATTAATATCACTGAAGCTGATGTAAATACTAATGCTACTGCATAATTACGTTGCACTCCTCTTTTTTCTAAACCTGCAACAGGGTAATTTAAAATAAATGCTAGCAAAGTTGCTAAAACCAGAATTGTGATTAATGGTTGGAAATATTGAAACAAGCGAAATGCTAGCCAAGTATTCAGAAAAATCGCTGGAAACAGCAGCGTCAGTATTAACCATTTAAGTAGTTGAGCAAGTGGCAGATTCATAATTATATGGCTAGTTGAGAATGCTGCAAAATATCATTTGCACTACATAAAAACCTGAGACTCAAAGTTTAACTAAATTACATAGCGCAATTGATGGGGATAATTTGAGCCTGACGATCGCCATTATTACCATAAAGCAAATATACGCTCAGATAACTAATGGGCTTGTAGGGTAATCGCTCTGCCCACTCAATAGCCACAATTCCTGGTGTCACTTCTTTTCCTTCCCAATAGGTTTCTAAGTTTAAGGCAGCAACTTCTTGTGGTTCTAAACGATATAAATCCAAGTGGTAAAGGGGGAGGCGTCCTTGTGTGTACTCATTAATTAGGGTAAAAGTTGGACTCACAATCGGTTCCGTGATTCCCAAACCCTTCCCAATACCTTGTACCAGGGTAGTTTTGCCAGCACCTAAATCACCTTCGAGCAGAATTATAGTACCGGCGGGTAGGTTTTTACCAAAAGTTATCCCCAAATTTAGGGTCGCCTCTGTGTCTGCGAGCACAATTTTCATTTGATGTGATGAGCTCCACTGTACCACCGTAATAAGACCCGTGCTAATTTCTGGGGATTGTGACGCACACAACCAGTATCATCTTCAAACAAAACATTAGCGGGGACAATCCGCCGCCCTAATAGAGTGACAGCTTCTCTATCTAAGAACACGGGATGAGAATTTTGTTGAGCGTAGCGGATTAATGATTTAGCCGAAGGGGATTTTTTATGTACTAGTACAGCATCAAATAACTGTCTATGACCAGCAGCCTTGTCAATAGCGCGGATGTGGTCAGCAACAGTGTAACCCTCAGTTTCTCCGGGTTGAGTCATAATATTGCAGATATAAATGCGGAGTGCGTCGGCTTGAGCGATCGCATCAGCAATTTCTGGTACTAACAAATTAGGGATCAAACTAGTATAAAGGCTACCGGGGCCAATGATGATGTAATCAGCTTCTTTAATTGCCTTAATCGCTGCTGGTAATGCTGGCGGATTCGCCGGAATACAGCCAACTTTGATAATTCTACCCTGAGCTTTGGGAATATTAGACTCGCCTTCAATTCGGCGACCATCTGCCAATTCTGCCCAGAGACGAACATCACTGAGAGTAGCGGGTAAAACTTGTCCCCGCACAGCCAAGACTTTAGAACTAGCAGCCACTGCTCGCTCTAAATCCCCAGTAATATCACTCATGGCCGTTAAAAATAAATTACCGAAACTGTGGCCAGTTAAACCGTCCCCAGCCCGAAAGCGATATTGAAACAATTCTGTTAATAACTTTTCTTCATCTGCTAGTGCTGCCAAACAGTTCCGGATATCCCCTGGTGGTAGTACACCAAATTCCTGGCGCAATCGGCCAGAAGAGCCGCCATCATCAGCTACAGTCACAATAGCAGTGATATTGGCGCTGTAGGTTTTCAGTCCGCGCAGTAAGGTAGAAAGACCCGTCCCTCCGCCAATGACTACTATTTTTGGCCCTCGGTACAATCGACGGTGTGCTAGTAAAACATCAATGAGTTCCTGTTCTTCACCTTCTGGTCTGAGCACCTTAGTAATTGAGCCAACAGTGCGGGTTTGCCCCCAAAGTAGCATCAACAAGCCACACAAAATCACCAAAGGGCCGCTGACATAGTTGGGAAGGATATTAGCTATCACTCCTAAAAACCCTCTCAGCAACTCTATCGCCCAAAAAATTGGGGTCAGCTTAATCCAAATAGCTAACCCCAAACTCGCCAAGATTACTCCCCCAACACTAATTAGCAGCCAACGTTTAACCGATAGACCAGGGGATAACCATTTGAACCACTGGTTAACCCGATGGGAAGTGCGGCTGCGCGACTGCTTTTGCAGTGTGTTTAAGGCTTGTCTGAGAAAACCGATTGACATACCTGGTTCAGAACAGTGGTACAAACAATAATTAACAGAAAATGTACATACCTGGTTTGAACACCAAGCCTGGAATCATTACATTTTTTAATACTTTTAGACTATGAGCAAGTCCTCAAAGTTGCCAGTATTGACCGTTGCATGACATTCTAGTAGAAGAAAAGTGAATTTAATGGAAAAAAGAATTTTAGGATTAGATCCAGGACTGGCGATTTTAGGATTTGGGTTAATCACCTGCAAACAAAGTCAAGACAAGATACAAGATACAAGCGTCAGTATGCTGGATTTTGGGGTGATTAGTACGCCTGCTCATGCAGAAATGGGAGAACGACTCTGTACCTTGTTCGATGATTTGCACACCTTGATGAAAGAGTTGCAACCAGATTTGGTGGCAATTGAGAAACTGTTCTTCTATCGTATGTCAAGTACCATCTTAGTGGCACAGGCGAGGGGTGTACTCATGTTAGTTTTGGGCCAGTGTCATTTGCCTTATGTAGAGTTTACTCCTGCTCAAATTAAACAAGCCTTAACAGGGTATGGCAATGCCGAGAAGCGAGAAGTCCAAGAGGCCGTGGCGCGGGAGTTGGATTTAGATGAGATTCCCCGTCCAGATGATGCGGCGGACGCTTTAGCTGTGGCGTTGACGGCGTGGTTTCAGGTGTAAGATGTGCTAATTTCAGGTTTTATGTTTGAACAACAAAAAGAAAATTTACAACTTCATGTTAAACAGTTAGCTACCGCAGCTGTACAAAGATCAGAACCATCAGCATGGTTTGAAGTTTTATACGCCGAAGCTCAAGGTGATGCAGCACTAATTCCTTGGGCAAAGTTAGCGCCTCACCCTTATCTACAAGATTGGTTGACGAATCATCAACCGTTTACTTCAAAGCAAAAGGCGCTAGTAATTGGTTGTGGTTTGGGAGATGATGCACAAGCTTTAGCTGATCTAGGATTTGAGGTAACTGCTTTTGATATTTCTCCCAGCGCGATCGCTTGGTGTAGGCAAAGATTTCCCAATTCAACTGTCAACTATCTAGTTGCAGATTTGTTAACAATTCCCTCACAATGGTATCTGGCCTTTGACTTTGTTTTTGAATGCCGTAATATTCAAGCTTTGCCCTTGAATGTGCGTTCTTCTGTGATCTCTTCAGTTGCTTCCCTTGTTGCTCCCGGTGGCACACTTTTGTTGATTACTCGTGTTCAGGACACAGAAGCTGAACCCTCTGGCCCACCTTGGCCATTATCAGACTCGGAACTCAAACAGTTGGAAAGTTTGGGACTACAGCCAGTAGAAAAACTCCCGTTTTTAGAGTCTGAGCAAATCAACATTAAGCAAGTGCGGATTGAATATCAAAGGCATAAAACCAAAGCTCAGGACTTTCAGGCTCTCTGAATCTTAAATTACCTCAGTCATAACGCATCCTATGCAAGAGTTTCTACCGAATTGTAGGATAGAGATAGTAAGTTTTTTTTATTTGTCATTTTTGATTGGTCAATAACCCCAAATAATTGATTGAATATCTATTCCCTATTACCTATTTGCCATTCCTATGATTCCCAGTCTATCTACTCAAAAACGCAAGTTACTAACTCAAGCCATTGGTGCGAAGATTTTCCACACTGGTAATATTATTAGCTTGTTTATTATGCTTACCAGTGGATTACAAATTTATAACGCTAACCCTGTGTTTGGAGGACGTGCAGGTATACATGTTCCACCCATATTTACCTTAGGAGGTTGGCTTGCAGGTGGGAGACATTGGCATTTTCTCGGAATGTGGTTATTTTCAATCAATCTGTTATGGTATGGATTTTATATTTTAATTACCCGCCGTTGGCGACATAAATTTGTTGGTACTAATGACCTCAAAGCATTACAAAAAACTCAGAATTCTAAACGGCTAATTTATGCTTGGCATCGGATTGTTTATACAGGCATTATTCCTATTTTGCTGCTAGCTTTACTTACAGGTATAGGCATGTATAAACCTGCTCAATTTCCTTGGATTATAGATATTTTTGGTAGTTGGCAAGCATTACGAATTGTTCATTTTACTTCAGTCCCAATGGTAGTTTTATTTGTAGTTATTCACTGGCTATTGGGGCGAAAAGCTGGAGGTGAACAACTTACAGAATCGATGTTTTGGTAAAAAAAACAAATAAAAAATTACAATAAACATGAGCTTAATTTATCCTCATCAACCCCAATTTACCCGGCGGCGATTTTTCCAAATCTCTGGATTATCCGGTGTTAGCATACTACTTGGTAGCTGTGGTACGCCTGCTTTTGAAGATATTGTTGGTACACTTTCTCAACCAATTAATCAAAAGGTAGAAGCCTTAATATTTAATCCCCAAAATCCTGTACCAGAATTTGCGCTGAATGAAATTCAACCAGAGGCATTGATAATTAATAGCTTCAGGAATACTCCAATTATTGACCAAGAAAATTATCGTTTAATTGTTGACGGTGAAGTCAATAATCCCCTTAGCCTCACTATGGCAGAAATTCAAGCTTTGCCTCTAACTTCGATGATTATTCGTCATGTTTGTGTAGAAGGATGGGCGGCGATCGTGCAATGGGGTGGTGTACGTCTACAAGAAATTATTGCTCTTGCTCAACCTAAAACTAATGTCCAATATGCTTACTTTAAATCAGCTGATGGCTACTATGAAAGCTGGGATATTGCTTCAGCGTTACATCCTCAAACCTTATTAGCTTATCAGAAAAATAGAGAACCTTTACCTGTTGATAATGGTGCGCCATTACGTTTAGCTTCGCCAATTAAACTCGGTTATAAACAGAGTAAGTGGGTAACTAAAATTACACTGACTAGCTATTTATCACCTTTTCAAGGGTACTGGGAGGATCAAGGTTATGAATGGTTTGCAGGATTGTGAATATCTATCAATAAAAGTGATTTTGTTTTTGAGAATTAAAACTCACATTTGAACAAGTTTATCAACTCTTTATTCACTGCTAATTTTCTTACCAATTATGAACTTTTACGATAAATTAATTACTGCTATTTTACGCAATCAGAGCTTATCATTTATGTTCCCTACCTACTGCTACTGGTTTAGCTTTACGGCTTCAATGTCCAATGATTTTTCCTCGTAAAGAAGTCAAAGCACACGGAACTCGTAGGTTAATTGAGGGTAATTTCTCGGCTGGTGAAATAGTTGTTGTGGTTGACGATATTTTGATTAGTGGCAAAAGTGCTATTGAAGGTGCGGAAAAATTAAAATCTGTAGGCTTAAAAGTGAATGATATTGTGGTACTGATTGACCATGAACAGGGAGTAAAAGACAGATTAAAAGAAAATGGCTATTGTGGTCATTCAGTGTTAACAGTTTCGGAAATTATAGTAACACTCTATCAAGCTGGACGAATTAATGAAGAACAGTTTTTAGCTTTTAGGGTTAGTTAGATAATGCTCTAAGGCGTTCAGTTCAAAACAAATTTCCTGTTCAGAGCTACTGTAAACTCCAGCTTGCTAGACAGGGTTTTTAACCCGTTTTAACTCAGATATTGCAGTATTCTCAATTAGGTAGGGGAGCTACCCTGATGCACTGTGGATGCAGTTAGCTATCTCTGCATTTTTAGTACCGGGTAGTCTGCTCCGGATCAAAACAAATTCCTCGCGTTGATCGGAGTAGCATTAGACATCGCACTTGCATGAAAATTAGGTTTTTAGGCAAAGGTGCGTAAAATATACTATTTTAGCTAGTGCAATATCTAAGTTTTAACAGGTTTTAGCTTTAATCCCGAATTTAATTCGGAGTTTAATTGAACTGTGTTGAGACTGGTTCTATCTACCGCTACCGCGCTCGTCTTCGTTAAAGTGATTAGTAATCATTGCTCTCTTATCCCCAGAATAATGAAAAATTTTTGAAAAAATGTACACTAAATTGTTATCTACTAGCTTCATTGCTGAGATAAGCAATTACTAGCAGATAGACGCTCAGTTGAGTAAAAGCACCTAAAATCATGCGATTTTCTTGCAAGTAAAATTTAGCAAGGTGCTAGATTTTTAATACCTGCATTAGCTGGAAATATTAGTCGCAGTCAATATCAGTTACTCTTTATGCATAAGTAAAGGTTGTTAGTTTTCTGACACTGCGTTTTTATTGGATTCTCCCCTCAATGATTTTGGTAAATTGATTTTGGGTATTTTTGATTATCTGTTGCTTCTTGCTTGATTTTGCTCAACAATAATCTGCTTTTCGGCATAAAAGTCCTAGAAACAGCAAGTAATCGGCATTGAAAAAACAAATTTTATTAATTTATGTACCTAGCATATATAAACTTTATTTATTTGAAAACAGAGTTTTTACATAACTTGCTTCGCTGAGTTTAACCTAGTTAATTTTAGATAAATGGTTTAAATAAAAAGGTGAATATCCTTAAATACCCATAGCTAGTTAGTAAATGTTAAATCAATATCATTATTTGTATAAGTTGTTTAACTTAAGGCGTTACTTTGTATGCCTATACTAGGTTTAAGGTCAATATCTATAATACTGATCCCCATGAATTAGTTAGTAAAGTTAAGTTCTTTAACTTCTAGGGAAAATATATTCTTATATTGTAAATGTAGATATTACTGAAATTAGATTTTCAGCGCAAGTATCAATATCGTATAAATACGACTACATTCTGTATTTATACGATATTCTTAGGGAAGAATGTTGTCATTGGTCACGGGTCATTCCCTGTAAAAATTTAAAGCCTGTCCCCTGACTGATTCGTTGATCTGACCCTGATCGTAAACAATTTCACCGCCAACAATAGTTTTGACAGCCCATCCAGTGAGGTTCCAGCCTTCAAAAGGACTCCAACCACACTTGGTAAACAATTCTTCCCTGAGAACCGGGTGATAAGTGTTTAAATCTACAAGCACTAAATCCGCATCATAACCAGGCGCGATCGCTCCCTTATTCGGGATACCATAGGCAACAGCTACCGCCTTGGACATCCAATGAGCTACTTGGGCTACTGTACACTTACCCTGCATTGCTGCCGTTAACATCAAAGCCAGGGAAGTTTCCACCCCAGGCATTCCGGAGGGGCTATTGGGGTATGGTTGAGCTTTTTCTGCTAAAGTATGGGGTGCGTGATCTGTGGCGATAAAATCAATCACACCATCGCGCAAAGCTTGCCACAGAACTTCATTATCTTGGGGAGATCGCAAAGGTGGATTCATCTGTGCCAAAGTACCAATCTTTTCATAGGCACTGGTATTTAGCAACAAATGCTGTGGTGTCACCTCTGCTGTTACCCAGCTGGGTTTATCTTGTCGCAGTAAGTCGGCTTCTTCGGCAGTTGACATATGCAAAATGTGCAGCCGCCGTTGGTATTTGCGAGAAAGTTTTAAAGCTAGTTGAGTTGCTAACAGTGCCGCTTGATTATCTTGTATTTGTGAATGCACTGCGGGATCATGAATATTGGCAAATTCCTGTCGCCGTTGGTTAATTCTGGCTTGGTCTTCTGCGTGAACGGCAATTAGGCGTTCTCCTTGAGCAAAAATAGTTTCTAGTAGGGCTTCTTGGTCAACCAGCAACTGACCATGCATTGACCCCATGAAAATCTTAATGCCCGGCGTCGGCTGGGCTGTGAGCAAATCTGGTAAACTCTCTGCTGTTGCGCCAATAAAAAAGCCATAATTAACTAGGGACTTGGTGGCAGCACGCTGTAACTTATCGTCTAAAGCTTGCTGGGTAGTTGTCAAAGGGCGTGTGTTCGGCATTTCCAGAAAAGAGGTTACACCTCCTTTGGCACAAGCACGGCTGGCTGTAGACAAATCTTCTTTATGTTCTAGTCCTGGTTCGCGGAAATGTACTTGTGGATCAATGACCCCTGGCAACAAAGTTAACCCTTGCGCGTCTATCTCTAGGGTAGGTGTAGTAGTGAAAATTTCTGGTGCAACTTCGGCTATTTGGCGATCGCGTGTCAGCAAATCCCCAACCATCAATTCACCATTAGGTAGAATTATACTAGCACGACGAATTAATAAACTTTTTGTAGATGACATGGAGTTAACGGCGTGGTGACAGAGAGCTATACATGACAGATAACTATACTTTTAGGTTAAACTTGGTTGCACTCTTTGTAGTCAAATTTATGCCATAGATTCAAAAAAAGTTTATCTTTAATTTATGAATAGCCCTGTGAAGATGCTAAAGCAACCAGGAAATTTCGACTCCTACCGTTAAGATCAACAAATATTATTTCCCTTGCTGATTTAACTACCTGCATCTTTTTCTTACTTCAGTAATTTCATGCAAAATCAAGTGTCTGATAACAACTCTAGTCAACGACCCGACAATTCCTGGATCGCAGAAATAGGTAGAACAGTCCTCCTAAGCATAGTTCTAGCCCTAGGAATTCGTACCTTTGTGGCCGAAGCTCGCTGGATTCCTTCTGGCTCGATGGAACCAACTCTACATGGTACCCCAAACCAGTGGGAGGCAGACAAAATCATTGTAGATAAGTTGAAGTATAAATTTTCGGAACCACAACGGGGAGATATTATAGTCTTCTCGCCCACAGAAGAGCTACAGAAAGAACAGTATCAAGATGCCTTCATTAAACGGATCATTGCTCTACCTGGAGAAAAGGTAGAACTGAAAAATGGTCAAGTCTATATCAACAACAAACCACTTCCAGAAGCAAATTATCTTGGTTCCAGCCAACGTACATTAGTTGAGGTTTGTACATCAGGACAGTTGCCACCTTTCTTGGCAAAACCCCAAACCATACCCCCAAACTCCTACTTAGTACTAGGCGATAACCGTAACAGTAGCTATGACAGTCGTTGCTGGGGTGTAGTCCCTCAGCAAAAAATCATTGGTCGTGCAGTATTACGCTTCTGGCCACTTAATCACATTGGGGGAATTGATAAGATACCACTGTATCCATAATACAAAGTGATTTACCTGGGAAGTAAGTTCCAATAAGTCAACCCCCTTTGGGGGAATTAAAAATTCAGCACTACTAAAATAAGTCCGTTGATACCGTACCTAGATAAAATCTTATTGTATCCTGTCAAGTCACTGGATGGTGTAGAAGTTGAAACCGCCAGAGTCTTAGCAAGTGGAGCATTACAGTATGACCGTGAATTTGCTCTTGTGGACGATTCACAAAAGTTAGTTAATGGCAAGCGTTATGCGAAAATCCATTTATTGCGATCGCAATTTTCGCTCTCCACTAGGACTATCACCCTACAAATCCCTGGTAAGCTCTCACAACAAGTTTTCCATTTAGATCAGGAACGACAAGCCTTAGAAGCGACTTTGAGTGATTTTTTTCAGTTTGCCGTTAAATTACAACAAAACGTCATTACAGGCTTTCCTGATGATCTCAACTCGTCTGGGCCAACAGTGATTAGTACAGCAACTTTAACAGAAGTGGCTTCTTGGTTTCCCGGTGTGAGTGTTGAGCAAATACGCCGCCGGATACGTGCCAATATTGAGATTGGTGGTGTACCTCCCTTTTGGGAAGACCAGTTATTTAGCTCCCAAAGTGAAACAGTCTCTTTTCGAGTAGGAGATGTGATTTTTTTTGGTGTTCAGCCATGTAAGCGGTGCGTGGTTCCTACACGGCATCCTGACTCAGGTGCAGCTTATACAAACTTTCAAAAAATATTTGTGCAACAACGACAAGCAACTCTACCAAATTGGGTAGATGCTTCTTGCTTTAGTCACTTTTACAGCTTGAGTGTAAACACACGTTTAGCCACATCAGCAGTTGATGAAATTTTGAAAATCGGTAACGCAATCGAAATTATTTCATAAATTAATTAATATTTCTTAATTTTAAATAGCAAAGAATTAAAAAACTGAAGTTTCTAACTTTGCGTCATTTAGACTGACACAGAACCGAAGATATAAATAATTCCAAAATCTGGCACTAATGTGGATAAATGCCGTAAAATCACATGCTGTAGTTTATTAATTAAATTTCCACAGACAGAGATGCAAGTGTTAATGAGTGTAAATATATTTTGCAGTTCATCTGAGAAAATTTATAGATGCATTGCCAGATGAAAATATGCAAATTAAGGTGTTATAACAAAACTTGAAGATTAAGTAAGAGAGGAGCTAAGTCAGGCAAACATCTGTAAACGCACTATTGCTATATTTTGCGTACCAAAGAGAGTGATGTCAGTCATGGCTTTACCCAAGATACTTGGTACTAAATGTTTATGGCTCCTAGCTTATATGGCAAGAATCACCCTAGTTGAGCACTGGGGATAAAATTAAACAACAATGTTATCCAAAATTCAGACCGTCAAATCTCTCCACTGCTTAATTGAAAAACTTTATGCCAGAGTGCCTCTGAGAACTGTTTTAATCTTGCCGTTCGTACTGCAAATTTGTGGTTCTGTGGGGTTAGTGGGGTATGTTTCATATCAAAATGGTCAGAAAGCAGTAACAGAACTTGCAACTCAGTTAGAAAATGAAATCTGCGATCGCATTGAGCAGCACCTCCAACATTACTTAACAACCCCCCAGCAAATTAACCAAATTAATGCGGATGCAATTCATCTAGGATTGCTAGACCTTTCCGACTTAGAAACTACCGGGCATTACTTTTGGCAGCAAATGCGAGTTTTTAATATTGGTTACAACAAATTCGCCAATCCTCAAGGTGAATTTATTGGCATTGAGCGCCTAGATAATGGCAACCTTTTGATTAATGAGGTTTCCGCCAAGCGTAACATCGGTCAACTTTATGTTTATACTACCAATAACCAAGGAAATCGTCGGCATTTCCAACAATTAAAAAAATACGATCCCCGCTTCAAAACTTGGTATCTAGATGCAGTTAATCGAGGTAAGCCTGTTTGGAGTCAAATTTATCAATGGGAAGATAAACCAGAAGTTTTATCTATATCATCTAGCTATCCACTTTACGATCGCACTCACAAACTTATTGGAGTAATTGGTATCGATCTGCTTTTGTCACAAATTAGCAGTTTCTTAGCCAACTTAAAAGTTGGTCGTTCAGGAAAGACTTTTATTTTAGAGCGTTCCGGGCTAATTGTAGCTTCCTCGGATACCGAACCGCCATACCAAATTATCGGAGGAAAGGCAAAACGTCTATTGGCTTTAGAAAGTAAAGATTTTGTAATTCGACGCACAACGCAGTATTTGATGAAACGTTTTGGCAGTCTTGAGTTACTTACTGGTAAGCAACAGCTTAACTTTCGTACTAAAAAAGCGAATTATTTTGTACAGGTAAACAATTGGCAGGATGAACTTGGTCTAGATTGGCTAATTGTGCTGGTAATTCCCGAAGCTGACTTTATGGAACAAATTCATGTTAATAACAGCATCACTATTTTACTGTGTATAGCCACCTTGATAGTAGCTATACAAATTGGCATTTTGACTGCTCGTTGGATTATCCAACCAATTCTGCAATTAAATGTATCAGCCCAAAAAATTGCGGCTGGTGATTGGGCACAAATAGTAGAAACTGAGCGCTCCGATGAACTAGGGAAGCTAGCCAAGTCATTTAACAGTATGGCTAAACAAATGCAAGAGTCTTTTGCTGCCCTAGAAGCCAAACATATAGAAATGAAAATGTTAAATGATTCTCTATCCACTAATGAAAGTCGGTTGACACAATTTTTAGAAGCAATGCCTATGGGTGTATTAATTACAGATGATCATGGTCAGCCTTACTATACTAATCAAATTGGCAAGCAGATCCTGGGTCAAGGAGTCATGACTACAGCCAATACTGAAGGCACAGAAGCAGTTGAGGAATTTGACGCTACTAGTAATAACCCACTTTATTACAGCGTTCACCTACCGATCAAAAGGGCATTACAAGGCGAAAGTGTGAGAGTCGATGATTTAGAAATTCGCCATCCAGAAAAGATTATTCCTATTGAAGTTTTAGGAACGCCAATCTATGATGAATCAGGAAATGTCGCCTTTGCGATCGCTACTTTCGTAGACATCACTAAACGCAAGCAAACAGAAAAATTATTAGCACAACATAATCGCATTTTAGAATCATACGTCAAAAAGCGTACCCAAGAACTCCTCAAGGTGATTAACCAGCTACAAAGTACGCAAAAAGAATTAATTCAATCCCAAAAAAATGCTGCCAAAGGACAAAAATCTGCCGAGCAAGCCAACTATGCTAAAAGTGAATTTTTGGCTAACATGAGCCATGAATTGCGTACCCCATTGAACGCCATCCTCGGTTTTGCTCAAGTGATGAGTAATGATGATTCTTTATCTACGGAACATCAACAAAATCTAGCAATAATTAATCGTGCAGGCGAGCATCTCTTGAATTTAATTAACGACATTCTCGAAATGTCCAAAATCGAAGCTGGCAAAAGCAACTTAAATATCAGCAGTTTTGACTTGATTCGCCTCTTAGAAAGTTTGGAAGAAATGTTGCGTTTCCGTGCTATTTCTCAACGGCTGGAACTGGTATTTGAATATGCACCGGATCTTCCTCAATACGTGCAGACTGATGAAGGCAAATTACGTCAAGTATTACTCAACCTCCTGGGAAATGCCCTGAAATTTACTCAGACTGGGCGTGTAACGCTGCGGGTAGCAATTTGGGATGAAGAAAAAACCTCCCCCCATCTCTACTTTGAAGTACTTGACACTGGGCCTGGTATTGCTCCTCAAGAAATAGGTCTACTATTTGAAGCTTTTGGACAAACTGAAACCGGCAGAAAATCTCAACAAGGAACAGGACTAGGGTTAGCAATTAGCCGCAAATATGTCCAACTGATGGGTGGAGAGATTACCGCTACCAGCATCCTTGGCAAAGGCAGTCGATTTGCTTTCCATATTCAAATTGGTTTAGCCTCAGCGAAGGAAGTTCAGACTTACAAAAATCAAGGCCATGTGATTTGTTTAGCACCAGCACAAGCAGAATGCCGCATCTTGGTGGTTGACGACGCTAGAGACAGTCGCCTTTTGCTAGTTAAATTACTGACATCCATCGGCTTTGCCGTGCAAGAAGCTACCAATGGCCAAGAAGCGCTCGCACAATGGATAGAATGGCAACCACACCTGATATTTATGGATATGCGGATGCCTGTAATGGACGGCTATGAAGCCACAAAAGTCATAAAAGCTAGAAAAATTCGATATTTTCAGCAGTCTCCATGCCTCATGCCTCCCTCTCCCATTATTATTGCTTTGACTGCCAGTGCCTTTGAAGAAGAACGCCAGAAAATTTTGGCAACAGGCTGCGATGATTTTATTCGCAAGCCATTCACCCAAGAATTATTACTAGCAAAAGTTAGCGAACATCTGGGTGTAAAATATATCAGCCAAGTAGAAACTGCAAATACAATAGTTGCCAGCCAAAAAATACAGACATTGCCTAGCGAAGCTGACCTCAGAGGGCATTTGTCACAAATGCCTTCCGAGTGGCTGGGAGATTTGCGGCACGCCGCAGCAAGTTGTAGCGATGGCATGATTTTAGAGTTGCTTGAGCAAGTTCCTTCAGATCAAAGTCAACTTTTCGGACTTTTCAGGGATTTAGCCAACAACTATCAATTTGAGAAAATTATGGAATTGACTAGAACCAACCCAGAATGAATCACGAGCAGCCAGACCTTGATAAAAAAGATATTTTGCTGATTGACGATATGGCAGACAATCTGCGGGTTTTATCCTCACTCTTGGCAAAAGAAGGATATAACGTCCGTAAAGCTTTGAACTGGCAAATGGCTGTAACTGCTTGTCAAACAGTGTTACCAGATTTAATTTTACTTGACATTATGATGCCGGAGGTTGATGGCTATGAAGCTTGCCAACGTTTTAAAGCTTGGAATCTCACAGCAGATATTCCGGTGATTTTTATTAGCGCTTTAGATGACACCTTCGACAAAGTGAAAGCCTTTAAGGTAGGAGGTGTAGACTACATTACCAAACCTTTTGAGTTAGCAGAAGTCTTAGTGCGTGTCCAAAATCAATTGCGATTAAGGTCCGCACAAATAGAAGTCCTCAAGCTCAATACCGAACTGGAACAACGGGTCACACAGCGTACTTGGGAGCTAGAAAAAGCTTTACGAAAGCTCCAGGAAGAAATCACATCTCGCCAGCAACTACAAAGTAAATTGCTAGAGATAGCATTACATGACTCACTGACTGGATTACCCAACCGTGTGTTGTTTATCCGGCGACTAGAAAAAGCCCTAAATCGTGCTCAACAAGAACCTAATTATCAGTTTGCACTACTTTATCTGGATTGCGATCGCTTTAAAGTTGTGAATGATTCTCTGGGTCATTTAGTAGGAGATGAATTACTCATAGCCATTGCTCACCGTCTGAAAAAATCTCTGATGCCAAGTGATACTCTAGGCAGATTAGGCGGCGATGAATTTGGCATTCTTTTAGAGAATTTAACAGATATCAATGCAGTGATTCAAGTCGCCGAGCGCATTCTGCAACAGCTATCACTCGCTTTTAAATTGTCAAGATATGAAGTGTTTATGAATGCCAGCATTGGCATTGCTTGGGGTAATCGAGACTATGAACGCCCAGAGTATTTGTTACGAGATGCTGATACAGCAATGTATCGTGCTAAAGCTTTAGGCCGGGTCAGATATCATATCTTTGACCCAGGAATGTATCACGAAGCCATCAAGCTTTTAGAGCTAGAAAATGACCTACAACGAGCTGTTGCACGGCAAGAATTTCTGGTTTACTATCAGCCAATTATTTCTTTAACTACAGGGAAAATAGCTGGATTTGAAGCCCTAGTACGCTGGCAACATCCCACTCGCGGTTTGATTTCTCCCATAGAGTTTATTCCCATAGCCGAAGAAACAGGCTTGATTAGTGCCATCAATATCTGGGTATTGCAGTCAGCTTGTCATCAACTACATCTCTGGCAAAATCACCCAGCCATACCAGACGATATCACTATGAGTGTGAATTTGAGTGCGCGGTTATTTTCTCACCCGAACTTAATAGCACAAATTGATAGAATAATTCATGAAAGCCAAGTCAACCCTGCCAACTTAGAACTAGAAATTACCGAAAGTGTGATTATGGAAAATAGTCAGGCAGTCAAAACTATTCTCCAGCAATTACAGGAACGAAAGATTAAATTGATTATGGATGATTTTGGTACTGGTTATTCCTCTCTAAGTTACCTGCATAGTTTCCCTTTAAATGGACTGAAAATTGATAAGTCTTTTGTTAAACGGATGCAAGACAATCAAGAGGATATGGGCTTAGTACCAGCTATGATTGGCATTGCTGAATCGATGGGCATGAGAGCGATCGCAGAAGGTGTTGAAACTATAGAACAATTAGCACAATTGAGAATTTTAAACTGCGATTTTGCCCAAGGATATCTGTTTTCTAAGCCTATAGAACAACAATTAGCCCTTAACTTACTCACTACATCACCTCAGTGGTAATTATTATTTCTTGTTCCCTGTTCCCAGTTTCCTATTCAGTGTTCCCTATTTTGATGCGTAAATTCAAAAAGTAAATCTGATTGCTATATACTTACGAAAGATGTTTACTTAGATATACACAACCTACATTCAACGCATAGTTTTGATAACTAAGAAAACTTGATGATAGATTTATTATGAATGTATAATTAATATACTAGATATGAGGCTCTGTTAAACATAAAAATTTTTATTTAAAAAAAGAATTTTTTATTATTAATCATTACTAAAATATAGAGTTTTTTACAAAATGACTTTAAATAATAAAACCACTTGTAAAGGAAATATTTTGGTGGTCGATGATACCCCAGATAACTTACGACTTTTATCAGTAATGTTAACAACACAAGGGTTTGAAGTGCGTAAGGCTTTAAACGGAAAAATGGCCATAACTGCCTGTCAAATGGTCTTACCGGATGTGATTTTGCTGGACATCAATATGCCAGAGATGGATGGTTATCAAGTTTGTCAAAAACTGAAAGCTGACGAAAAGACTTGTGAAGTACCAGTGATTTTCATTAGTGCCTTAGATGATGTTTTGGATAAGGTCAAAGCCTTTGATGTGGGCGGTGCTGATTATGTGACTAAGCCCTTTCATGGAGCCGAAGTAATATTGCGAATTGAGAATCAGATAAATTTGCGATCGCTACAAGTTAAATTACAAGAAAAAAATCTTTTGTTACAAGATGCTCTTGATAATTTACAAGCAGCTCAGGTACGACAAATTCAAAATGAAAAAATGGTAGCTTTGGGAAATTTGGTAGCAGGTATTGCCCATGAAGTGAATAACCCCATCAGCTTTATCTATGGCAATCTGCAATATGCTAGTCAATATTTCCAAGATTTAATGCATATTATCGAGTCTTATCAACAAGAATATCCCCAACCCACTGCCAAAATAGAAAAAATAGTTAAAGATATAGACTTAACTTTTGTCGTCAATGACCTACAAACCCTCATGGGTGCTATGTATAGAGGGGTCGATCGCATTCAAGAAATCGTGCTAGCACTACAAAAGTTTTCCAGGCATGATGAAGCATTGATGAAACAAGTGAATATCCATGAAGGTATCGACAGCACGCTCCTCATGTTAGAACACCGAATGCGGGAAACAGCAAATCGCCCTGCTATCGTTGTAGTTAAAAAATACGATAGTTTGCCTTTAGTCACCTGTTATGCTGGTGAACTCAACCAAGTATTTATGCATTTATTGAATAATGCCATTGACGCCTTAGATCAATCAGTGGGTCAGGAAACAACAACAGACCATCCGCAAATACTGATCTGCACCCAGATCACAGAGTCAAATACAGTCAAGATTGCGATCGCTGATAATGGTACTGGTATTCATCAGTCATTACAATCGCGTCTATTTGACCCATTTTTTACTACCAAACCCGTGGGTAAAGGTAGCGGATTAGGATTATCGATCAGCTATCAAATTATCGTCCAAAAACATCGTGGGCAAATAACCTGCTCTTCCTCTCCAGGACAAGGAGCAGAGTTTACACTAGAAATCCCACTCTCGCAGCCATAATACTTAGTTATAAGTAATACTCTAAATCTGGATTTGTATACGCTTTGTGATAATTCTTAATCACAAACAACACATCTATCCAGAGCTAGCCATATAACAAAATTCTCTTCAAGATCAGGATAAATCGCCATATTCAAGCTAAAGGGTTAGACCCGCATTTCTCACAAGTGAGGAAAAAACACTTGGATTAGCTAGATTTAGGATAATTTAATTGATACGTCATCAAAATACGTCCAGAGCGTGGGTAACTCAACGTAAAAAACGAAATAATTAAAG